>Ga0070729_10000802_pt1 | contig 58357 bp, 55 predicted proteins | sample tdDd472_FD_66725 | JGI IMG/M metagenome (GOLD analysis project Ga0070729, IMG submission 66725) | Marine sediment microbial communities from the Atlantic coast under amendment with organic carbon and nitrate - tdDd47.2 | ecosystem: Environmental > Aquatic > Marine > Coastal > Sediment | place... | reverse complement strand
CTTTTAGCGTGTATTAGCCAACCACCATTGTGTAATCGAGTTGGCGGCATACACGTCAGCGTCTTTGCGTAGCTTACTATGCCATTCATCAAAAACCGTTTTTGTTTCTTGCCAACGTTGACCATCATCTTCCAGCCAGGCGCGAACCTCGGCAAATATATTATCTGGCGTGCATTCGTCCTGAATAAGCTCAGGTATTAAAGGCTTTTTCGCCAACAGATTGGGAATAGCGAAGGTATCAATAATCAGCAATCGTTTGAATATCTGATAACTGAACCCTCCGACTTTATAGGCAACCACGGTTGGGCGCTTAATCAGCATGGCTTCTAAGGTCGCGGTGCCGGATGCCATGACCAATAAGTCGCTGGCTGCCATGCAGTCTCTCGATTGACCGTCAACTAACTGAATGTCAGGCGCGTCAGTTGTTTCTTGTAGTAACGTTTCAAACTGGTGGCGACGAGCCTGGTTAGCCATCGGCGCTATAAACTTAGTATCGGGGTAAAAATCCTGAATCAACTTTGCGGTTTCGATAAAGTCCTGCCCCAGGAACTTCATTTCAGAACCACGACTGCCGGGCATGATACAAATGACACGCTTAGCACCAACATCAGACAATCCTAAGCGCTGTCTAGCCTCTAACTTATCCATCTCCATCGGGATCTGATCCGCCAGCGGATGGCCAACACAGAAGTTATCAATCGCATGGCGCTGATAGATACCCTGCTCAAAAGGAAATAGGCATAGCATTAGATCGGTAGCTTTGCGGATTTTAAAAATGCGCTTTGGGCGCCAGGCCCAGACTGAAGGGCTGACGTAATGAATGGTTTTGATGCCTTTTGCCTTAAGCTGCTTCTCTAGACCAATATTAAACTCGGGCGCATCGATGCCGATAAACATATCGGGTGGCGACTCAATCCAGCGCTTGGCTATCTCGCGACGCATTTTTAACAGTTCCGGGAGACGTTTTAGGATAGGTACGATGCCCATGACCGCCAAGGATTCCATGGGATACAGGCTTTCACAGCCTTCGGCCTGCATCAAATCGCCAGCAATGCCTTCAAATTCGGCATTGGGAAAGTGTTTCTTAAGCTCTTTAATTAAACCTGCACCTAAAATATCGCCGGAAGACTCTCCGGCGATAATGGCAATCTTGGTTACTGATTCTGCTACGGTATTGTCAGCAAAAGGCGATGTTTGCATCGCTATTCCCCTTTGTTCTTTTGTACTCGAGCATATACTTAAGCACGCGCTTAGGCAGACCTAGGGTTTGCAGTAGTTGTTAAAACAATCTTAGCGCAAAATACCACGGTTCGCGTTCTGCAAAAATTCTACCATTTGTTGCACATGGGGATCGGAACTTTCCGACAATTCAGCAATGGCCTCTTCAATTTTGAGCGACTTGCGATAAATGGTGCGATAAGCACGCTTTAACTCGCTAATAGTCTCAGAGGAGAAGCCACGACGCTTCAAGCCTTCTGAATTAAGGCCATAAGGCGCGTTCTCAGCAACCAATACAAACGGGGGGATATCTTTACTAATCGCACAATCCATACCGATAAAGGCATGGTCACCGATTTTGCAGAACTGATGAATTTTGGCAAAACCGGACATGATAACGTAATCACCCACATGGACATGACCCGCTAGCGTCGCATTATTAGACATAATGGTGTTGTCACCCAACACACAATCATGTGCGATGTGGGTATACGCCATGAACCAACCATTATTACCTACTCGAGTTTCCGAGCCGTCCTGCACCGTGCCGCGATGTACCGTACAACACTCTCTGAACACGTTACCATCACCAATGATAGTTCGAGTAGGCTCGCCCGCATACTTTTTATCCTGATTTTCTTCACCAATTGAAGAAAACTGGAAAAAACGATTGTTTTTCCCGATGGTGGTGTAGCTTCCAATAACCACATGAGGACCGACTACAGTCCCTGAATCGATGGAAACATCTTTACCGATAATTGAATATGGGCCAATTTCTACGTCATCAGCAATCTTTGCTGATGGGTCAATAATGGCGGTTGAATGGATCACACAATATCCTTCTTTGCACACATGAGTTCAGCAGAACAGACCACTTTGCCGTCTACGGTGGCAACAGCCGAAAACTTCCACAAATCGCGCTTTCGCTTCACGACTGTAACTTCCATGACCACTTGGTCGCCCGGCTCGACTGGTTTCTTGAAACGAGCATCATCAATACCAACAAAATAGAATAATGAATCATCGGTTGGCAAAGATTCGGTTGTTTTAAATGCCAAAATGCCACTGGCCTGCGCCATAGCTTCAAGCATCAAAACTCCTGGGAAAACTGGGCGATGTGGGAAGTGGCCTGGGAAAAAAGGCTCATTGACGGTAACATTTTTAATTGCCTTCAAATATTCCCCAGCCTTAAAATCGACCACACGGTCAACCAATAAAAAAGGATAACGATGCGGTAAATGTTTCATCACCTCATAGATATCCATAGAATTCATTTCTGTTACTTTATTATCGCTCATCATTATCGTCTCTTGAGTCTTTTAGCTGTGCTAATTCTTTTTCCAGCTGTTTTAGTTTACGCCACATATCATCCAGCTGTCTGAAACGTACCGCACTTTTATGCCATTCCTTATTGCTCTGGAATGTTGTGCCTGAAGAATAGGCTCCAGGCTCTGTAATTGATTTGTTCACAAAGGTTGTCGCTGTAATATGTGCTCTATCACATACCTTAAGGTGCCCAATTATACTCACTCTGCCAGCAATTGTGCAGTGCTTTCCTATAGTAGTGCTACCCGCAATCGCAGTACAGCCCGCAATCGCAGTGTGGTCACCGATGACAACGTTGTGTGCAATATGGATATGATTATCTAATTTAACGCCTGTTCCAATGATAGTGTTCTCTAGAGCGCCACGGTCTATCGCGGTATGTGCGCCTATTTCTACTGAGTCACCAATAATGACACTGCCGACTTGTGGTATTTTAACCCACTCTCCTTGATCATTAGCATAACCAAAGCCATCGGAGCCGAGCACAACATTGGCGTGAATGATGCAATCCCTGCCAATTTCAACAGAATGATAAATGACTGTATTAGGGTAAATAAGCGTATTAGCGCCTATTTTAGCTTTCTCACCAATAACAACCCCAGCGCCGATGATAGCGTTATCATTGATTACGGCACCATCTTTGATGACCGCATGCTCATCTACCGTTACATTAGAGCCCAATTGAGCTGTTTCAGCGATGACCGCACTTGAGGCTATGCCCTTTTCGGGAAGGGGTGTGGAATCAAACATCTGGGCAACCTTTGCGTATCCTAAATAAGGATCTTTCATCACCAACAGATTTCCACTGAGTTGCTCAGCAACGACAGGGCTCACTATCAAGGCAGAGGCTTGACTGCTTTCAAGGTGGCTTAGATATTTGTTATCACTGATGAAGCTGAGTTCACCTTTTTGCGCTTTATTTAACGGCGAAACCGCAGTTATCACTAACTGCGGTTCACCTTTAAGCTCAGCGCCAATATGCTCAGCAATTTCTTGAAGTGTTTTTTGCAACCTATGACTACCTGACATTACCTTTTAAAGAATAATACTACTCACTTATCAACAGGTTGCAATATTTTTAACTGACTTATTTAGCTTATTTTGATAGTTCAGCTAATACCTGAGCCGTCACATCAGGGATAGTAGCATCTATGTAAGGAGCTGCCTGACGATCCAGAAGAATATTGTAGCCGCCTTTTTTTGCTACAGAATCTACAGCATCTCGGATTTGATCACTCAGCTTTTGCTGCTCTTCACGACTACGCTTTTCAACATCTTCTTTAAATGCAGTTTCTTTTAGCTTGTAATCCGACATTTTCTTCTGAATTTCACGCTTCTTGTCTGTTGCTTGAGACTCAGACATGGTTGCAACGTTATTGATATACTCTGTGCGAGCAGTTTCAATCTCTTCACCTAAGCGTTGCAGCTCACTCTCACGACCTGAAAATTCTTTCTTCAGTTTTTGATTAATGGCGTCTTTTTGTGGGACTTTAGCCATAACCTCACCAAAATTGATGATTCCGATTTTAGCTTCGGCGTTTGCCATTAGAGGCATGCTCGCTGCAACAAATAAAAATACTGCTAATAATTTTTTCAAAATTGTTCTCCAATAATTTATATCTAATTACTAATTAAAATGTTTTACCAATTGAGAAAGTGAAAGTTTCTGTATCGTCATAAGGTTCACTTTTCAACGGTCTTGATAAACTGAACTGCAAGGGCCCCATTGCTGAGTACCATTGCAATGAAATACCGTACGATGCTCGATAATTCTTATAATCGCTGTAATCAGGCACAGAAGGCAAAATACTGCTCGGCTCAATACTTAAACCTTCGAATCGCTCTGGGTCAAACTTCGTATCCCAAACATTGCCTACATCCACAAACAAGCTGGTTCTTACGTTGGATGTATCCTCAATAAAGGGTGTAGGGAAGATCAGCTCAAATGAATTCAGGAATCGCGCATTGCCGCCCACTGAGTAGCGACCAATATACAACCTGTCATATTCACTAGGCAAAATAACCGTTGTACTACCGGCCCCAGGTATCGGGCTTGGGACGCTTTGAGTGGTCCGAATTCTTTGAAGATCTCTTGGCCCAATTGTATTGGTTTCAAAACCTCTCAAGGATGAACTACCACCACCATAAAAGTTCTGAAAGTATGGCAAGTCTTCAGTATCTCCATACCCATCACCATAAGCCAACCCGCCTCGAATAGAGAATATCCACCCATCATTTGAAATCGGGAAGTAATAATCATAATCGTAAGTTGCCTTATAGAACTCCAAATCCCCAATAGCCGTTCCCGCATTCAAGCCATAACTATGACGAGCACCCTTTGACGGAAAAATAGCACGATTTAAAGAGTTAATACTGTAACCAACATTCACAGAGAAAATATCAAAATCAACTTCAGAGTCAAGGTTAGCGTCATAACCTAACAAATCAAAAAAATCTATAACTCGCTGTGAATTAGTAACAGGAGAAGTCAGCTCGTTTTGAGATGCATTAAAGCCGACGCTAAATGTTGAATACTCACCTGTTGGGATATAAAGCGTTGAGCCAAAACCTAATGTGTCAAGGCTTTGAGCTATAAGGTTTAACTTACCATAATCCGTTTCACTATAAACAATGTTAGATGAAAGACCAATACCATCTTGAGTGAAGTAATTATCAGTATAATTTAAACGAACACTTTTAACAGCTTTGTTAGTATCTAATGCCAAGCCAACCGAGTTACCGCTACCCATAAAATTACTATGAGACAATTCACCATTGATGGTCATCCCATAAAAATCATTATACCCGAGGCCGCCACTTACTTGAGCCGCACTTCGCTCTTTTATTTGGAACAAAACGTCCGCACGATCCGTCGTACCTTCTTTCTTAACCGTATCAACCTTTACTTCTTCTATATAAGGCAGCCGTTGTAATCTGATTTTAGAACGCTCAACCAATGTTGATGACAAGGTGCCGCCTTCTTGAACACGAACCTCCCGACGCAATACATTCTCATCGGTACTGACATTTCCTTCGAAGTTAATGCGGTCAACATAATGTCTTTCACCTGGTTCAACTAAAACAATTAATTTAGCTTCCGGAGTATCTTTAGACACTTCAGGAATAGTTCTGACTTGCGCAAAGGCATAGCCGTAAATTCCTAGTAGCTGTTTTATTTGCTCCTCTGCAAACGTCATTGCCGCAGCAGAGTAAGTATCGCCTTCTTTTAAAGGAATCATGCGTTTGAGAGTATCTACTTCGAAATTAAAGTCACCAATAATATCTATTCCAGAAATGGTATATATTTCTCCTTCATCTACAACCATTGTGATATAGATGTCTTCTTCATTATTCGCTAATGAAATTTCAGTTGAAGTAATTTTGAACTCAAGATAACCACGATCTTTATAGTATGAGGTTAAGGTTTCAAGATCTTTCTCTAAAGTGACACTGTTGTATTTATTATCATCTGTGAAGAAAGTAAATAAACCACCAGTGGTTAGTTCAAATTGTGATAATAATTTTTCATCAGGAAAAATATCATTACCTACAATATTAAATTCTTTAATTTTGGCTGAACCACCTTCTTTAATAGTAAGGTGTAGCTGAACACGGTTGCGAGATAGCTCCGCCAGCTTTTTCTCAACACTAATATGGTAGTGTCCATTTGAATAATACTGGTTAGCAATTTCCTGCTCGATCTTTTCCAAAACAAAGCTATCAAGCACTTCACCCTTTGATATTCCCGCGCCCTGCATTCCTTCAAGCAACTGCTCCGTTTTAAGAACTTTGTTACCCTTTATAATAATTTCAGTAATAATTGGACGCTCTACTACGGTAATCTTAAGCGTATTACCTTCTTTTTCTAATTTGACGAACTCAAAATTACCTGATTGGTGAATCGCACGTATAATACTAGGTGCGCGTGCATTATCCAGTGTTTCACCGACACGAATAGGAAGCTCTGTAAAGAAAGACCCCAGCTCAACTCGCTGTAAACCTTCCACTTGAATGTCTTCTACAACAAAGGGCTCGATTGCGCCTGCTTTGGAAAAAAGTGCAGATAATACTAAAGCCGTAACTGTTTTTGTTATCAAACGCATTGATTGTTCTCTATTGGTTTATTCGGTTTATATCGAAATATAGCGCAATCGCCATGATTGTCAGCACTAGTATGATGCCAACTCTCATACCAAGTTCCATAATTTTTTCAGAGACAGGCTTGCCACGAACGAGCTCGACTAGATAGTACATTAAATGACCACCGTCCAACATTGGTATTGGCAGAAGGTTCACGAAGCCTAAATTGACGCTTATCATAGCGAGATAAAGCAAGAATGCAACCATTCCGGCCTGTGCTGTCTGTCCTGCGCCCTGAGCAATTCCAACAGGACCACCCAAGTTTTTGATAGATAACTTCCCAGTAATCAACTTACCCAAGAAACTACCAATTCGCTCAACCATTACCCAGGTTTGCTCGGCACCCTTGCCGAAAGACTCAAAGAAGCCATAATTTATGACATTATAGCTTTGAAAAGCAGGCGCGATTCCCACAAAACCTTTGTCTGGATCACGCTCATTGGGTTGAGGGGTAACCGTCAACTGTTGCTCAATACCATTACGCAAGACGACTAACTCTAATTCCTTATTCGGGCTATTCTCTATAAAGGTAACCAGTTCGCTCCACAAATGAATACTGTCGCCATTAACTGACAGAATCAGATCCTGTTCTTTTAAACCACCCTTCGCTGCAGGTAAATTTTTAGCGACCATCCCTAATCGTGGCTCACCATTAACAGCACCAAAATCCAATCCAAGGCTATCAAAAATGGTGCCTTCATCGGGTTCTTGCCACTGACTGACGTCAAGAGTTATTGTGGTTTTAGCTTGATTGAGAGGCTTAACTTCAACCTCTATAGTTTTGTTATCATCAATATGGTCAACAAATGCGAAGACCGCATCTTCAAGACTTTTGACTTGAACTCCATCCACTGAAAGGATTTCGCTGTTTTCTGGGAAGTTAGCTTGTGCAGCAACTGTGTTAGGCATGACACTGGTTACAAAAGGCTTCCCCACTGCGATGCCCATCATATATACAACCGCATAAACCAGAATGGCCAGTAAAAAGTTAGCCATCGGGCCAGCCAAGACAATTAAAATTCGTTTCCAGACCGGCTGGCGATTAAAAGCATAAGGTAGGTCATCATCGGCAACCTCACCTTCCCGCTCATCTACAAACCTGACATAGCCCCCCAATGGTATTGGAGCTATAACAAACTCAGTGCCCTGTTTGTTAGTGCGCCCCCAGATTGGCTTACCAAAGCCTACCGAAAAACGAAGTGCTTTAACGCCCAGTTTTTTGGCAACCCAATAGTGCCCCCACTCATGAAAAGTGACCAGCACTCCAAGCAGGACTAACAAGCCAAAAATACTGTATAAAAAATCGGTCATCAATGAATAGCTCTCTATCTATAATTATCTAACTCGGTTGTATTAAGTCTTGGTAAATTTCTAATCCGCGCTTAACACATCGACAATTTGTTGTGCTCTCTGTCTTGCCTCGTTATCGGCGGCTAACACAGTGTCTAAATCACTCACATCAGCATACTTAGTTTCAGTTAATGTCTGCTGAATAACCAAAGCAATCTGGTCAAAATTTATATTTTCATCTAGAAATGCTGCTACTGCGACTTCATTGGCCGCGTTAAGTCGCGCAGGGGTATTGCCCCCCTGTTCCATCGCTTCCTTGGCCAACTGCAAACATGGGTAGCGTTCATAGCTTGGTTGTTCGAAGGTCAGTTGATTAATCTGCATAAAATCCAATGGGGCAACACCTGCGCTGATTCTCTCAGGAAAAGCCAGCGCATGAGCAATCGGAGTGCGCATATCGGGATTCCCCATCTGCGCTATCACAGATCCATCCTGGTAGCGCACCATAGAATGGATAATGCTTTGCGGATGTAGCACCACCTCAATCTGTTCGGGCTGTACATCAAACAACCAACAAGCCTCAATCAACTCCAACCCTTTATTCATCATGGTCGCTGAATCCACTGAAATCTTTCGGCCCATTGACCAGTTAGGGTGCGCGCAAGCCTGATCGGGGCTAATCATTGGAAATTCGGCTAAAGGTTTCGTTAAAAACGGGCCACCAGACCCCGTCAGTACAATATTATGAATACCGCAGGATTGGATGCCCTGTGAAACAAAATGTTCCGGCAAACACTGAAAGATAGCATTATGCTCGCTATCAATGGGTAATAAAGTTGCGCCGCTTTCGCTGACAGCCTCCATAAATATAGCGCCCGACATCACCAATGCTTCTTTATTGGCTAACAGCACTTTCTTGGCCGCCTTGACCGCAGCCAGGGTTGGCAGCAAGCCAGCAGCACCCACAATCGCCGCCATGACAGTATCCACGTCTTCATGGCCTGCCACCCAGTCAAGTTGCTCAATACCCACCAGTAGCGTTGTGGATATACTCTCTGCATTGAACTTGGCCTGCAATGATTCGGCATGTTCGTCGCTGGTTAACACCGCATATTCAGGTTCAAATTCCAGGCACTGTTTAAAGAGTAAGTCGATATTCTGATTAGCGGTTAATGCAAATACATGGTATCGCTCTGGGTGACGGCGAATCACATCCAATGTATTAGTACCGATTGAACCGGTTGCTCCGAGGATACAGATTGACTGACGTTGAACTGACATGGTTATAAATTAAGGCTCAGGCCATGCTTAAAGATCAGCAAAGCAACAATAAAGAAAGGAGCTACAGAAAGCGTGCTATCCAGACGATCAAGTAGCCCACCGTGGCCTGGTAGAATTTGACTGCTATCCTTAATCCCTGCCTGACGCTTAAGCATGCTTTCAAATAAGTCGCCAATCACCGATACCACCACTAGAACCAATGCTAACAACACAAACCATGCGAGCGAGAATGACAAACCGATAAAGAAAGCCGCAATGGTTGACAATACAGTGGCGGTAATCAAACCGCCCATTGCCCCTTCCCAAGTTTTGTTGGGGCTAACCACCGGCGCCAATTTGCGCTTACCCATGGTTTTACCAAAAGCATAGGCACCAACATCCGCCCCCCAGATCACGACAAACATCAATAGTAACAGCCAACCACCATAATAATGGTCTTGCACAATATCGGTACTGCGTATTAGTACTACTGCCAGCCAGGCACTGACAAGAAACACTAAACCAAACAAGGCTCTAACCCACGGGCCCCGCAACCACACACGGCCAACTTTGGGATAAAGCAGAATCAAGACAAATGCCACCACCCAAGCCATGATGGATACTATTAATAGCTTAAACGGGTGTATCTCAGTCCAGTTAGTGGGAATAACAGGATAATCAAAAAACTCTCGTTGATTCAGCCAATAAAAAGTACCACATAAACTTGCGATAACGAATGCAATGAATAATGACTTAATGATCATGTTAGTTTGCAATAAACGGCTCCACTCCCAGCCAATGATCACAAAGATCGGGATCAAGATTAGAGAGAAGACCTCAAGTCCAGGGTAAAACAACAGCGCCATAGCCAACGGCAATAACACTAGCGCAGTAATGATTCTTTGTTTTAACATAATTTACCCTGTCACCTGTTCACCGGTTTTGCCAAAGCGTCGCTGTCTTTGCGCATAGTCAGCCAAGGCCAACTGTAATTGTTCACGATCAAAATCTGGCCATAGTACATCACTAAAGTACAACTCAGAATACGCAGCCTGCCACAACAAAAAGTTACTGATACGCTTTTCACCACCAGTCCTAATTAATAGGTCTGGGTCAGCTGATATACCTGTAGCAAGGTGTTTGGCCAAATTGGCTTCGCTAAGCTCTTCACCACTGCTTAAAAGCTGCTGGCTAGCCTGTAGTATATCCCAGCGGCCACCGTAGTTTGCGGCGATGTTTAAAATCAATCCGTCATTCTTCGCGGTTAAGTCTTCCGCTTTATCAATAGCTTTTTGTAAGCCTTTATTAAAACCAGCTTTGTCACCGATGACTTTTAACTGAACATTGTTTTTATTGAGTTTTTTGGATTCGTTCTTCAAGCTGGTCGCAAATAAATCCATCAAAAAACTGACTTCTTCAGGTGGCCGATTCCAGTTCTCGCTGCTGAATGCAAATAAGGTCAAGAATTTAACTCCCAGCTCGCCACAAGTCTCAGCCATTTCGCGTGCCCGCTCCATGCCCGCCTTATGACCCAATACCCGCTTCTTACCGCGCGCCTGTGCCCAGCGTCCATTGCCATCCATAATGATAGCAATATGCTGTGGAAGCTTGTTTATAGTAGCTGACTGGTTATTCGACACCTTGTTCTACCCTAAATATCAAAGACTTAAATACAAGAACGCCGCGAAGCATAAGCCCACGGCGTTCGTGAAATAGCATTATGGGGATTAAATCTCCATCAATTCTGTTTCTTTCTCCGCCAAAATCTCATCAATGCGAGCTATTTTGGTATCAGTTAACTTCTGAATTAAATCCTCAGCACGACGCAAATCATCTTCAGAGATTTCTTTTTCTTTCTCTAGTTCTTTTAATGAGTTATTAGCATCACGGCGAATATTGCGCACTGCAACTTTTGCATTCTCAGCTTCCATTTTAACCACTTTAATGAACTCTTTACGACGCTCTTCGCTCAACGGTGGCAAAGCAATTCGAATCACCTGACCCGCAACGTTTGGCGTTAATCCTAAATCAGATTTAAGAATCGCTTTCTCAGTGGCTTCAATTGCACCTTTATCGAAAATTTGTAGCACCAAAGTACGGCCTTCTTGCACACTAATGCTCGCTACCTGACTGATCGGCGTGTCTACACCGTAATAAGGCACCATAATATGCTCAAGCAAACTAGGATGAGCACGGCCGGTACGAACCTTTGCCAAGTCACCTTTATACGACTCAATGCTTTTATCCATACGCTGGTCAGCGTCTTTTTGAATGTCGTTAATCACAGAATATTCTCCTATTTTGCTTGTTTTTTATTAGCTAGGGCTATTATGCCCAATTTCGGGCTGGGATCAACGGCCGGTTTGTTTCCGGACGTATAGGAATTCTCAGGGATGAATCAATGTGCCTTCGGTATGCCCCAGAACCGCTTTTTCAAGGTTCCCCGGTTTTGTCATATCGAAAACACGAATATTTTTATTGTGGTCACGAGCCAGGCAAAACGCCGTTAAGTCCATAACCGCGAGCTCTTTATCTAGCGCTTCTTTATAGCTTAATTGCTCATAACGCACTGCATTCTTGTCTTTAGCTGGATCCGCCGAGTAAACGCCGTCAACTTTAGTCGCTTTCAAAATCAGATCCGCATCGATCTCAATACCGCGCAAACAGGCTGCTGTATCCGTAGTAAAGAAAGGATTGCCAGTTCCGGCACAGAAGATAACGACACGACCTTTTTCAAGGGAGTTGATGGCACCACGACGAGAAAAGCCTTGGCAAACACCATCGATAGGCATTGCCGACAAGACTTTCGCTGGCTGTCCAACACGCTCGAAAGCATCTTGTAGAGCCAGCGAATTCATTACTGTCGCCAGCATGCCCATGTGATCACCTGTCACACGGTTCATGCCAGCTTCGGATAGCTTCTGGCCACGGTAAATATTACCGCCACCAAGAACCACACCAATTTCAATCCCCTGCTCACTTAACCCTTTAATTTCTTTTGCCATACGCTCCAGAATCGAAGGGTCGATTCCAAACGCCTCCTGCCCCATTAGTGCTTCACCACTTAATTTCAACAAGATTCGCTTGTAAGCCGGGTTTGTCATGCGCGGTTCCTCTTTAACTATCGCGACTATCGAGAAATGTTACCTAAGCTAATTCTAGCTTATTTTTTACCCATTTGAGCAGCAACTTCAGAAGCAAAATCTTCTGATTTCTTCTCGATACCTTCACCCACTTCAAAACGAGTGAATGAAACAACTTCAGCGCCTTTAGATTTCACTAAATCGCCAACTGTTGTTGATGGATCTTTAACGAAGCTTTGACCTTCAAGAGTAATTTCACCAACAAATTTCTTGATACGGCCGACCATCATTTTCTCAACGATCTCTTCAGGCTTGCCTTCCATATCAGGTTGAGCTTTGATGATTTCTTTCTCTTTTTCGATAACTTCTGGAGCAACGTCGTCAGCTTTGTTGAACTGTGGGTTGCTTGCTGCAACGTGCATAGCCACGTCTTTAGCCAAGTCTTCGTCACCACCTTTCATTGAAACTAAAACGCCGATACGACCACCGTGGATGTAAGCACCCAAGTTGTCGCCTTCGATTTTAGTAACACGACGAACCGTCATGTTCTCACCGATTTTAGCAACCAGGTTAGCACGAGTGACTTCAACCGTTTCACCTGAAGCCATTTCAGTGTTGTTCAAAGTCTCAACATCGCTGATACCTTTTTCCAACGCTAAATCAGCAACCGCGTTAGCAAAACCCAAGAAGCTCTCATCACGAGCAACGAAGTCAGTTTCAGAGTTGATTTCAACTAGAACACCAACGCTGCCGTTAGATTTTGCCAAGATAACACCTTCAGCAGCGATACGGCCTGCTTTTTTAGCCGCTTTCGCCTGACCTGATTTACGCATGTTATCAATCGCTAACTCGATATCGCCGTCAGCTTCAACTAGAGCTTTCTTACACTCCATCATGCCAGCGGCGGTGCGCTCACGTAATTCTTTAACTAATGCTGCAGTAATAGCCATGATTTCTCTCCGCATGTATTTCGTTGCCAGGATGCCGCAACGAATATCAGTAAATAGTTCAAAAAAGGGGGCATTGCCCCCTTAGAATAGCTTATGTAGCCTGCTGATTAAGCTTCGTCAGCAGCTTCTACAAACTCGTCACTTTGATCGGCAGTAGTAGCGCTGCTCTGCTTGCCGTCAAGAACCGCATCAGCAACCGCTGCGCAGTATAGACGAATCGCACGAATCGCATCATCGTTACCAGGAATGATGTAATCCACGCCTTTAGGATTAGAATTGGTATCAACAACCGCAACAACTGGGATACCCATTTTGTTAGCTTCTGCGATAGCAATGTTTTCGTGGTCAGCGTCAATCACGAACAATACGTCAGGCAAACCGCCCATGTTCTTGATACCACCGATAGAAGCTTCCAATTTTTCCATCTCACGACGGCGCATCAAAGCTTCTTTCTTAGTCAAACGCTCAAAAGTGCCATCTTCAGACTGTTTTTCCAAGTCTTTCAAACGGTTAATTGAACCACGAATAGTTTTGTAGTTAGTCAACATACCGCCCAACCAGCGCTTATCAACGAAGAACTGACCTGAACGAGTCGCTTCTTCTTTAACAATTTCGCTAGCGGCACGCTTAGTACCAACAAACAGAATTTTACCTTTGTTCGAAGCAACTTTACCTAAGTAATTCAACGCGTCGTTGAACATAGGAACAGTTTCTTCAAGGTTGATGATATGGATCTTGTTACGCGCACCAAAGATATATGGACGCATTTGAGGGTTCCAGAAACGGGTTTTGTGACCGAAGTGCACGCCCGCCTGTAGCATGTCACGCATACTAACTTTAGACATAATAAATTCTCCGAATTTCGGGTTAAGCCTCCGCAAATCCCATTTCCCGACCCAAGCCAGCTTTAATCCGACTGAGCACCCCGGCAAATGTGTCGATTTGCGTGTGTAGTTTAGGTTTAGTGACACGAAATCCATCTAAAACAGACGCACTTACGAGCCACGGCGCGCTTTATACCATTTTTAAGGGTTTGAAGCAATTGTTTATGTTGTATTTCTGCTTAAAACATCCCGCCATTGCTAGGCTTTAGCGCCGGCCAGCCTTTCCCTCGCTATCGTCATTGCGAGATCAAAGGCGACGTAGCAATCCCCATATTGGTAATCACATAGGATGGGTTAGCGCAGCGTAACCCATCAAAACAACCATAATCGGTGGGTTACGCTACGCTAACCCACCCTATAACGCTGTCCATGATTATCAAAGCATACTGTATGGTCCTTCACTCACTGGCCTAATAACAGTGCAAATCCGCCACCTAAAATCAAACTTGTTTCAAAAGACCAATGATAATAAAGTCTTAGGGGGCGATTCCTATAATCTATAGTTAAGTATTACATGAAAAAATTATTACTTTTTTGTTTTATTGTTCTTATTGCAGGCTGCTCTACCAAAAAAGAAGATGTTGTGTATGAGGTTGGCCCTGAATTCTTCAGTTCTGGAACCACAGTGAAAGACGTTCTGATTGGGCTATATTTAAAAGTGCCACCGGCAAAAATAGGTATTAAGCGAGCACAACTAATTAGTTTACTAGAGACTTCAGATGGGAAAGTTATTGCAAATAATAACTTCGTAATAATCGCAGAGTTTCCTACTGTAGGAACAATTCTTGAAGATGATTATAGCTATTGCCATATAGCTTATGGATTTAAGTTGGATGTTTATATGCACGGACCAAAGGTAATTGGGGATTGCTCCAATGTTAAAATAACAGGAAGTCGGGTTAAGAGAAATTGAGATATATACTAAATAGTGACTTACTATATTTTGCACTCTTATTAGCTTTAATATTGAATATTATTGCCTGCTATCGCGTCTTTCGCTCAGATTATTTTGATAAGCATCAAAAAGTAATCCAAGTTGTTTTAATTTGGATTCTACCCTGTATAGCAGCTATCGGTATTTTGTTGTTTTTATCTAATGAAGAAAAACCTAAAGGCCCGCCCTCAGAGTTTGGAGGCGGGACTCACGACAGCATAGGTGCGACAGGAGATGATTAGCAGTCATAGGATAGCCATATTATTCATAGTAGCGGACAGCTTTCTGCGTCTCGTAACAATTATAAATTACTAAACAATAAAAACCTCTAATAAGGAAAACTAAGATGATGACAATCACTGATGCACAACAAGACATGCGACGTTCGTACTACGGCGGTGCGCCAGGTGTGGTGACTTCTGGCCTGATTTGGTTAATGGCTGGAATGGTCGCTGTTTATAGCACGCCGAAATACGGAATTGCTGCGCTGATTATTGGCGGCATGTTTATTTTTCCGCTTTCGCTCCTTCTTTGTAAGCTTTTCGGTGCTTCTGGCAAGCACGACAAAAACAACCCGTTAGGGCCTTTGGCAATGGAGGGTACTTTCTGGATGCTGCTATCGATACCGATTGCCTTTGCGGCATCGTTATACAGGGTTGAGTGGTTCTTTCCTGCTATGTTATTAGTTATTGGCGGGCGCTATTTAACCTTCTGTACACTTTATGGCATGAAAATCTATTGGATATTGGGTGGAACACTGGCCGTAGCAGGCTTTGTATTGGTTTTATTGTATGGTTCGACGATGCTGGGAGCATTTACTGGCGCGGCAATTGAACTTATATTCGGTAGCGTTATTTTTGCATCCTACAAACAGGAACTTATGACATCTTCGACCTGATTGAGTATCTATATTTAAAACACCCATCAGAATACTCAAGAGAGAGAACATTATGGATAACAAACAACCTGAACAGAATGATCAGAAGAAAGAACCGCAAACTTTTGTTGGCGCCTTTATGGCAGTGGGGGTTGGTGTTGGCGCCGCTTTAGGGGTCGCTTTGGATAATATCGCTCTGGGCATTCCGATTGGTATAGCGGTGGGTTTTGCAATTGGCTTGGCTATAGATGCAAAGAATAGGAAGTCAAAGTAGACTAATTCGCTCAACAGCTCTCACTCTCTACCCGCCTCTCTGAAAGTCTCGGAACCACGCGCTTCGGGCGCGTGACTGAAGCGCCCCCTAACCTTTGAGAATCTATCCGGCAATAACCTGTAAAACAACCTTTGCTGTTCAAAAATCATACTGGCCATTGTTTTAATTATGTTTTATAACTAGATTTAGTCTTTGGGGAGACTACACACTAATTACAATTCGAGGGAGTCATTATGACGTTTTTAGCTATTGTTCTTTCTATTTTCTTTACCTCTACGATACATGCCGCTGAGCAATCACAACCTTTCGATTACACCAAGATCAAGCCTGAGCATTTCGATAAACTTGAAGATGATCAACAGTTCACCGATGAGCAGGGATTGACCTTTAAAATTGAAAACACGAAATATGCTAGAGGCATTTATATTCAACATGAAGTAAATGGTAAAAAGCGCTGGAAGAAACATGGTGCTTTTTATCGCCTGTATGAAGGACGAGTTACTGAAATGCAGGAGTATGTATTGGGTGAGAAACATGGTTTAAGAGAAACCTACCGTAAAGATGGCAAGGTTCAGTTCCGACAGCATTACCAGCGTAACAAGGAACATGGCGTATCAGAGCAGTTTAATGACAAAGGCAACATTTTTGAAAGATGCGACTATGTTGAAGGGAAAAAGCACGGCAAGTGTTATCAATATCATTCAAATGGCGAAGTGAACTTTGCAAAAGACTATGTTGACGGAAAGCTTCATGGTCAGCTGTTGCAGTACAGAGCTAACGGCAAGCTTGTTGGTCGCTCCACTTATAATGAAGGTAAAAAAGTGGGTAAAACTGAGTGGACTCACTAAAAGGAGTATCGATGACTGAACTATTAAAAACTATCAGCGTAATGATTCTACTTTTGATACTTTCTGCCTGCTCTGACTATTCAACCTATAACGAGTGCGTCAGTTATAAGCTTGAAGAAGGTGAAAACAGAATCGTTGCAAGTACCAGCTGTGAGCGTGAGGTTCGCCAAGGAAAAATCGAGTGTGACGATTCTTACTGTTTACCCTGGTAGTTTGACCTGATATGTACATGCCCAACTAACACCACTAGGACTTTCCCTGATCGTGGCCAAAAAACCGCCAATAATCACTGGCGGTTTTTGCTATCCAGTTTCCCTTGTTTCCTACAATTCGTTAGAATAGAGCGCAAATTAAGAGTTACCGTTTTAACTCTCACTAACTTATTGAATATTAAGGTTTTGTGCGAGCACCACTTGGGCAGAAGATGACGATTAAGATTAAAACTCCTGAAGAAATTGAAAAAATGCGCGTTGCCGGGCGTCTGGCGGCGGAAGTATTGGAAATGATCGGCGAGCACGTCAAGAAAGGCGTGACTACCGAAGAGCTGAATGACATCTGTCATGAGCATATTGTTAAGGTGCAAGGTTGCTACCCTGCACCTTTATATTATGGTGGCGCGCCCTACCCTGTGGCGTTGGGTGACGATGGCCAGCCTACCCAATCAGTACGCAATGGCGGTTTCCCAAAATCAGTCTGCACATCAGTCAATGATGTGGTATGTCACGGCATTCCTAATAAGAAGCCTCTGCGTAATGGCGATATCGTCAATATCGATGTGACGGTCATTAAAGATGGTTATCACGGCGATACCAGCAAGATGTTTGTGGTCGGTGAACCAACGCCTCAAGCCAAAAAGTTAATTGAAACGACTCAGGAAGCGCTGTATCTGGCAATTGATATGGTTAAGCCTGGCGTTCGCTTGGGTGATATTGGCGCCGCCATTCAGAAGTTCGCTGAAGGCAAAGGCTATTCGATTGTTCGCGAATATTGCGGTCACGGTATTGGCGATACCTTCCACGAAGAACCACAGGTCACTCACTATGGTCGCCCCGGTACCGGACTTGAGCTCAAAGAAGGCATGACTTTTACTATTGAGCCGATGGTTAATGCGGGCAAACGATTCGTGAAACACCACAAAAAAGACGGCTGGACAGTAATGACCAAGGATAAGTCTTTGTCTGCACAGTGGGAGCACACTTTATTGGTCACTGCGGATGGCGTTGAAGTTTTAACGCGCCGTAGCGATGAGCCTTTCAAATAAATCGTGGCCAGTCCTGATAAATACAATTATCTGCCGAAAGCTGCGGAGCTTCTTAAAAGTGCCGACTCGCGAGATCCTGGTGCTCGATTAAAAAGTTATAAGCGTTATTTGCAGGCTGGTCTTGATGCGCTTGTTAAGCAGTTTCAAAAAGGCACCCGCATCAACCAACTGCTAAAAGCTCGCAGCGCGTTACTGGATCATATTTTGATTTCCAGCTGGCAACAGTTTCAGGTCAATGGTCATTCGGCACTAGTTGCGGTTGGGGGTTACGGTCGAGAAGAATTACAGCCCTATTCCGATCTCGATATTCTGGTTTTATTAAATGAAGATTCTAGCTCTGAGCATACGCAAGAGTTAGAGGCCTGGTTAGCGTTTCTATGGGATATTGGGCTTGAAGTTGGGCATAGTGTTCGCACCGTTAGCCAATGTGAAGAGTTATCACGAACCGAAATTTCGGTTGCCACCAATCTAATCGAATCACGTTTCTTGTGTGGCGAAAATGTATTGTTCAAAGATCTGCTCAGAGTCATCAAATCGGATACCTTCTGGCCATCAGAAGAATTCTTTCAAGCAAAAGTCAGCGAACAGCGTGTACGCCACGCCAAATTTAAAGACACCTCGTTTAATCTTGAACCCAATATTAAATCCAACCCAGGCGGCCTGCGCGACTTGCAGGTCATGCAATGGATTACTTTAAAGCACTTTAAGACCAGCAGCTTGCATGACTTAATCGTTCATGGAATTTTTACTCGGCGCGAATACAAAAGCCTGATCAACCATCAGCAGTATCTCAATCGAGTACGATTTGCTTTGCATGTGCTGTGTGACAAACGGGAAGATCGCCTACTGTTTGAGTATCAAAAGAAAGTGGCTGAATGGCTCGGCTACGAAGACGATTCGCACAAGCTCGCGGTCGAGCATATGATGCAACGCTATTATCGGGCTGTGATGTCAATTCGAAACTTGAATGAACTGTTTATTCAGGTATTTGAGCAAGAACATTTACGTTCTGACGAGCGTCAGCAAGTGATCGATCTGGATGATGACTTTTATATTTATAAAGGCCGTATTGGTGCTAATGACCCCGATCTGTTTTATAAAAAACCTCACTGTCTGATTAAAATCTTTCGTCATATTTCTTTGCACCCTGAAATTAATGAAATCGAAGCTCGAACGTTACGTATTATCCGCTCCAGCCAACAGATTATTAATGAGCAATACCGCAAAGACCCGATTAATATTAGTTTCTTCAAAGAATTTCTATCAACTAAGCAGCTAACTAGTCGCGGCTTTGCTTTGATGAAACGCACCAATGTTTTGGGTTCATTAATTCCTTTGTTTGCAAAAATTGAAGGTCAGATGCAGTTCGACCTGTTTCATGCTTATACCGTCGATGAGCATACGCTTTTTTTATTACGTCATATCATTCGCTACAACAGAACAGAGTTTCAGCAGGAGTTTCCGTTATGCAGCAAAATAATGAAAACTCTCGTTGATCCAACGCCTTTATATCTGGCTGCTATTTTCCACGATATCGGCAAAGGCCGTGGCGGTGATCATTCGGAACTGGGTGCGGTTGATGCACTGGACTATGCGCAAAGTATTGGCCTTGAGCCACACATTTGCGAATTGATTTCATGGTTGGTCAAAAACCATCTGATCATGTCGCTGGTGGCGCAACGAAAAGATATTAGCGATCCGGATGTTATCGAAACCTTCGGTAAGCAGATCCCTTCGATTTTACATCTCGAATTGCTGTATGTATTAACCGTGTCGGATATCCGCGCGACTAATCCGACACTGTGGAACTCCTGGAAAGAATCTTTACTGAAAGAACTTTTTTTAGCCACCAAGCAATACCTGACCCAATCGACGCCTCGTGCTAATCAAAGTGAAATGGTACAGGACACGCGCCAGCAGGTGCTGGAGCAGTTTGGCAAGGTCGGTGACTCCATTGAACCGATTAGAGAGTTGTTAGACGAATTGGGCGATGAATACTTATTGCGCTATCACCCGGAACAAATCATCTGGCAAACAGAACAATTGATGTCGCAACCTGAATTGCCTTATGTGGCGATTAAGAATCATCGTTCACAAGCAGGCACCGAAGTTTTTATTGCGATTGAAGATCAGCGCGACCTATTTGCAGCTATCACGGCGGTGCTGAGTCAAAACCACCTGAACATTCAAGCAGCGACTCTTTACACCTCACCAAAAGGCTTATGCCTTGATACCTTTATTGTACTAGATGAACAAGGCCATCCACTTTCTTACGAGCGCCGCATTCAAGAGATTCAAGATAACTTGATTGAGGGCTTATCGGATCTGGACCACCGTAAACTGGATGTCAGCCGTGCCGTGCCTAGCCGCTTGAAACACTTTAACGTCAAAACGCGTATAGCTTTTAGTTATGATGAAAACTCAAATCTCACAACTTTGGAAATTACCGCTTTGGATCGTCCGGCACTTTTGGCAAAATTAGGCCAGGCCTTTATGGAATGCGAACTTAAAGTTCACTCGGCCAAAATTGTGACCCTCGGTGAACGAGTTGAAGATACTTTCACTTTAAGTCGACGCGACAATCAGCCATTAAAAGATAAGGCCGACTTGAAACACGTTAAACAGAAAATTCTAGAAGCCATTGCTAGCTAACCGAATAACCCCTTATTTGATTGTAAAAGAGAATCACTATGTCATTACAAACTACTATTGAACAAGCTTTTGAAAACCGTGACCAATTGTCGTCTGCATCCGCTCAGCAAGATGTTAAAGAAGCGGTCAGCGAAGCATTAAACCTGCTCGACTCAGGCAAGGCTCGCGTTGCCGAAAAGATTGATGGCGACTGGGTTGTGCATCAGTGGTTAAAGAAAGCGGTACTGTTATCATTCCGTTTGAATGACAATAAAGTAATTGATACCGGTCTGGCTCAATTCTACGACAAGGTGCCAATGAAGTACCAGAACATGACCGAGGAAGAGTTTAAAGCTGGCGGTACACGCGTCGTGCCACATGCGATTGCTCGCCATGGCTCATTCATTGCTAAAAATGTTGTTTTAATGCCAAGCTATACCAACATCGGTGCCTATATTGATGAAGGCGCCATGATTGATACCTGGGCCACGGTAGGTTCGTGTGCTCAAATCGGTAAGAATGTTCATCTATCCGGTGGTGCTGGTATTGGTGGCGTTTTAGAGCCATTGCAGGCTGGCCCAACCATCATCGAAGACAATTGCTTTATTGGCGCACGCTCTGAAGTCGTTGAAGGTGTGATTGTCGAAGAAGGCTCTGTGCTTTCGATGGGCGTTTTTCTTGGCCAGAGTACTAAGATTTATAACCGTCTGACTGATGAAGTGTCTTATGGTCGCGTTCCTGCAGGCTCTGTGGTTGTGCCGGGTAGCTTGCCTTCTGATTGCGGTAAATACAATTTGAATTGTGCAGTTATCGTCAAACAGGTGGATGCAAAAACTCGCGCGAAAACCAGCATCAATGATTTACTACGTATGGACAAATTTTAAGAGGTAGCTTTCATTATGAGTCAATCCGTCACTATTTATGGTATTCCTAATTGCGATACTGTACGTAAAGCCGTTAAATGGTTGGAAGCCAACCAGATCGAGCATGAGTTTGTGGATTATCGTAAAAATCCTTTGCCACGAAAAGAAATCGAAAACTGGGATAAGGCGATTGGTTGGGAAACTTTTTTAAATAAACGCAGTACTGCTTGGAAGCCCCTTGACCAATCGGTCAAAGACAATATTGATCGTGATTCTGCTTTGGATTTAATGTTGGATAAGGTGACTTTGATTAAACGCCCAGTGTTGGTACTGGAAAATGGCAAGGATATCGATGTCCATTTAAGCTTTAAACCTGAGCAGTATCAGGCAATCTTCAACTAACGAGACATTTCCATGAGCGAAACGCTGGCACTCAGTAAAGACTTGATAAACCGTCCTTCCGTAACGCCGGAAGATGCTGGCTGCCAGCAAATGATGATGGAATATCTTCAAGCCCTTGGTTTCGACAACGAGATGATGAACTTTGAAGATACCAGTAACTTCTGGTCATTGCGTCAAGGCAAAACCGAAGGGCCGGTGTTTGTTTTTGCAGGACATACCGATGTGGTACCAGCTGGGCCACTAGAAAAGTGGGATACCCCACCGTTCGAAGCGACGGAAAAAGATGGCTATCTGTTTGGTCGTGGCGCTGCGGATATGAAATCCAGTCTCGCCGCCATGCTAGTTGCAACCAAACGTTTCGTTAAGGACTTTCCAGATCATAATGGCTCAATCGGCTTTTTGATTACCAGCGATGAGGAAGGCCCCTTTATTAATGGTACCGTTCGCGTTATTGAAGAACTGATGAAACGAAACCAACCACTCGACTATTGTGTGGTTGGCGAACCATCCAGCTCAGAAATCTTTGGTGACGTTATTAAAAATGGTCGCCGTGGTTCGTTGACAGGCTTTCTAACCTTGAAAGGCACACAGGGTCATGTCGCCTATCCGCATCTTGCCGACAACGCCATTCATAAATCGCTCAAAGCATTAGATGAACTGGCCCATACCGAATGGGATCAAGGCAATGAGTTTTTCCCGGCCACCAGTTTCCAGATTGCCATAATCAAAGCCGGTACCGCAGGCAATGTAATTCCTGGCGAAAAGTATGTTGAGTTTAATTTCCGTTACTCCACAGAAACCACTCACCAAGAACTGCAACAAAGAGTCATCGCTCTTCTGGATAAGTATAACCTTGAGTATGACCTCGATTGGAAACTTAATGGCGAGCCATTTTTAACGGATCATGGTCATCTACTTATTGCAGCACGCAACGCCATCAAAGCAGTCTGCCAAATTAATACAACACCATTAACTACTGGAGGAACCTCTGATGGCCGTTTTATTGCTAAGACCGGTGCTGAGATTGTAGAAATAGGCCCTATAAACAAAACTATCCACCAAATTAATGAATGCGTTAAGATTGAAGACCTCGACAAACTCACTGAAGTCTACTATCAGATTTTGGTAGAGTTATTAGCGACAGAAAAAGCACTCTAAACAAAAGCTATAAGGCACTCTATGCACTCTTCTATGATGACAGCCGAACAAATTCTTGGTCTTAATCAGGATCACCTTTTGCATATTGCTGACAACAGTGAATTACTTGGGCAAAAATTTCAATGTCATCACGAAGTACTGGTTCCGATTGCCAAACTGATTCGACGCTCAGAACTGGACGGAATTCCGTTGCGCATTGTCAGTAGCTATCGTTCCTTTGAGCATCAACTGTCCATCTGGAATAAAAAATACTACCAAGAAGTAATGCTTAATTTACGCGACGGTTCAAGCGTTAACTCACAAGATCTTGATGGGCAGGAAAGAGTGGATGCCATTCTACATTATTCTGCTTTACCTGGTGCCAGCCGTCATCATTGGGGCACCGACTTTGATGTGTTCGACGCAAGCGCTATCGATATGGGCCATGATGTTGAACTCACTGAACAGGAGTTCGACAAAAACGGGCCTTGCGGACTTCTAAGCGACTGGTTGGAAGACCACCTCAGTGAGTATGACTTTTTTAAGCCCTATGCGGTAGATATAGGTGGCGTGGCTTGTGAGCCATGGCATATCAGCTATAAGCCGGTAGCCGAGAAAGCACTGAAAGAGTTTCCAATAGAGTTGTTGCACACATCATTGGAGCAGTCTGATATTGGGGGTAAGCAATTCATCATGCCCAAACTAGACTCCCTGGTGCAGAAATACGTTATGCGGATCTGTGAGGAACAGCCATTATAAATAATGCTGCTTTTCAGGAATTACATTAAAGAGGTTCAAAAATGCTCAAAGCTATAATCGTAACCTTCATCATTTTTGCCATATTGTTTTCAGGAATTATTGCCTTAAAACGATCCGCTGACCATTGGAAAGTGCCAAAGGGTGTAAAGCCTAAACCATATGACAAGGATAATGAAGATGAGGAAGATTTAGAAAACAAGAACCAAAGCAAAACACCTCAACTAGAAGATAAATCGAAACAGAAAACCGACTCGAACAAGACGAATTCATAAAACAACAGTGATCTGAGCCGCTTAACAAAATGGGGGCGTTAAGCAATGCAACAACACTTACGACATCTAGCTTTATTTTTTGGGCCTATATTTGCAGTTCTGGTCTATTTTCTAATGGCGAATGCCGAATTTTCCCATCCTGCTTCAATCACTGCAGCGATTGCCACCTTGTGCGCAGTCTGGTGGATATTCGAGCCGATCCCCATTCCTGCCACATCTTTAATACCCATTGCGGCTTTCCCCGCTTTTGATGTTCTTAGTGCCAGACAAGTTGCTGAAGCTTATGGTCATTGGCTGATACTATTGCTGATGGGCGGTTTTATCCTGTCGACCGCCTTAGAAAAAAGTGGCACCCACAGAAGACTTGCGCTTGGCATGATCAAGTTAGTGGGTTCGCACTCAGAAAAACGCATTGTACTTGGCTTTATGATAGCCAGTGCAAGTTTGAGCATGTGGATTTCAAATACAGCCACAACGCTTATGCTATTGCCAGTGGCCATGGCAATTGTTCAGTGTGGTCCCGATAATGAAAATACTCGCAAATTTGCCATAGCCTTACTGCTTGGGCTTGGCTACGCTGCCAACATTGGTGGCGTAGGTACGCCGATTGGCACACCTCCCAATCTTCTATTTATGAACTTTTACGCTCAGGCAACAGGGGAAGTAATCAGCTTTATTGACTGGATGGTTTGGGCCCTGCCGATTGTCATTCTATTTGTTCCGGTTATGTGGCTGTGGCTAACCCGAAAGCTAGAAGCTAATCAAAGTTATGACCTACCGCCGGTAGGAAAATGGCGCTCAGAAGAAAAACGCACACTGGCCGTGTTCGCGGTAGTCGCTTTTCTCTGGGTCTTTAGAACAGGTCCTTTTGGCGGCTGGAGTCAATTATTAGGATTAACTCATGCCAATGATGCTTCTGTTGCACTGCTCGGCGTCATCGCCATGTTTATGATTCCTAACGGTAAAGGTGGCAAACTTTTGGACTGGGAAACAGCCAATAAAATTCCCTGGGGGGTATTACTCCTGTTTGCTGGCGGTATTGCTATCGCCTCGGCTTTCACAGCTTCCGGACTAAGTGAAATTTTGGGCAACTCAATGAGCTTTTTAACTGACTTGCCGCCAATATTACTAATCGTTTCAATCTGCCTGATTGTCACTTTCATCACCGAGCTGACCAGCAATACTGCGACCGCCGCCCTACTGATGCCGATTCTCGCTGCTGCAGGCGTTGCCGCCAACATGGATCCGGCCATATTAATGTTCCCTGCAGCTATCAGCGCCAGCTGTGCCTTTATGCTACCGGTTGCGACAGGACCGAATGCCGTCATCTTCTCCAGTAACAAGCTATCCGTAGAAATGATGGTGCGAAATGGTTTTATTATGAATTTGGCTGGCGCCGTTATTATTACTTTAGTGGTTTACTTTATGGTGGGGCATTAAAATTACTTGAACGAATGTTACTTATAAAAAAACGGACACTATGTCCGTTTTTTTATAACCAATACAGATAACAATGTTATTTTTCTAAAAACTTTTTGAAAATCGCTTTTGCTTCGTCGCTTTTAAGAAGTTCTGAAAAACTTCGTGCTTCCCGCTCAATCGCCTGCCCAACCATGTCCGCATTGGAGCGAATCAGCTGTCTGCTGACTTGCAGTGCCTGAGTTGGTTTGTTGGCCAGAATTTCAGCTTTCTCCTGAGCAAATTGCCAATAAGTATCAGCAGCGACAATATCATTGATGATGCCTAACTCTTTAGCTTTAACTGCGTCAAAAGGTTCACCAAGCAATAACAGTTCAGCAGCACGAACATAGCCTATTTGGCGCGGCAGTAAATAGCTGGAACCTGCTTCTGGGCATAGGCCTAAATCAACAAAAGGCAAACTAAAATAGGTTTGTTCAGTGGCATAAATTAAATCACAATGAAGTAGGAAGGTCGTCCCAATACCGACCGCCGGGCCGGAAACTGCTGCTACAATCGGTTTATTAAAACTGTACAACGCTTTTAAAAAAGACAGTACCGGACTGCCACTTTCTAAAACCGGTTGTTGCAAGAAATCTGCAATGTCGTTGCCCGCACAGAAGCAATCTTTAGCACCTTTGAAAAGCACAACATGGATGTCGGAGTTACTTTTAGCCGATATAAACTCTTTCGTCAGCGCTGTGTACATATCGGACGTTAAGGCGTTTTTTTTGCTAACTCGGTTTAGCTCAATATGTAGGACTTTATTCTCAATGTAACTGGATACAAATTCTGACATTCTACCCTTCCTGTTGATTCCAGATGGCTTCTTTTAACGATGATAGTTTTTTTTGATGTTCAGTGGCCTCTTGCTCACTTGCTTTGATTACTCTCAGTGGTTGTCGATTTGCAGAGATTCGACGAACGGTAGTTTCTGTTGTTTGCTGGTTAGCTGCATTCTGTCGTCCCAGGGTCAAACTGGTTTGCCCGCCGGTCATACGCAAGTAAACATCGGCTAAAATTTCCGAATCGAGCAAAGCGCCGTGTAATTCACGATGGCTGTTATCAATTTCATAACGCTTACAGAGCGCATCCAAACTATTACGCTGACCCGGATGCATCTGTCTTGCTAAGACTAGAGTATCGAGCACAGTACAATAATCTGAAAGCTTGCCTTTGCTCGAATCAAGCATGCTTAATTCGTGATCAAGAAAGCCTACATCAAATGGAGCGTTATGGATAACCAGTTCAGCACCTTCAATAAATTCAAGGAATTCATCTACGACATCAATAAATCTTGGTTTGTCTTCCAGAAACTCATTGGTAATACCGTGCACTTCCATCGCACCCTGATCAATTTCTCGGTCGGGTTGTAGATATTGGTGATAATGGTTACCGGTAAACTTACGATTAATCAGCTCTACGCAACCAATCTCGATGATTCTATGACCATCGTATGGTTCAAGACCTGTGGTTTCGGTGTCTAATACAATTTGTCTCATAAGATTATTATTCTCTCGATTACACTCTAGATGATTGCAGTACCTTCTCAACACCCTTATTAGCTAACTCATCGGCGATATCATTCTCACTATGGCCACTATGCCCTTTAACCCAATGCCAGGTAACATGATGTCTAGCCACCTGCTGATCAAGCTCCTGCCATAAGTCCTGATTCTTAACCGGCTTTCTGTTAGCGGTTTTCCAACCCTTTGCTTTCCAGTTTTCCAGCCATTGATTAATGCCATTCTTAACGTAAACAGAATCTGTGGTTAGATCAATCTGGCACTTATGCTTTAATGCTTTTAACGCTTCAATTGCCGCCATTAACTCCATTCGATTATTGGTGGTATTTAATTCGCCACCATAGAGATGCTTTTCATGCTTTCCATAACGTAATAAAGCACCCCAGCCACCAGGCCCCGGATTACCTTTACAAGCACCGTCGGTGTAAATATCTACTTTTTTCACAAGTTGGCTCTTCTAGTTGTTTGGTTGAAATATTGGCTAATTTACCTGCCATAGCTACTGACATTTTTTCTTCCATCGGTCTAATAGGTGTCATCGTTGAAACCTTTTTTTGCACCTTGACCATGTACGCGATCGGAGCTGATAACCAGGCCTGCTTCATCTCACTTTTTTTCTGAAAATTTTTAAAACCTCGCCACCAAGGACACCCGATGGTTTCAACTTCCAAAGTTTTGAATCCGAGTAAGTTAAACCAGTCAGAGTAGCGACTCAAGGTTAAGCGATGCACTGGTAAATTTCTCCGCTTTGGTGCAAGTCGCAACTTACCCTGCCAATACCAAGGATTGTCAGGTGCATAGATTAAGGCATATAAATAACCCTGTGGCGCCAGACTACGATGAATTTCTCCTAATAATACACTTGGGTTGTCGGTATAGTCTAACGCATGGCTAATCACCACGCTGCGCAAGGAGTCCGTCATAAAGGGTAACTCTTCTGGATCGGCTTCAACACAATGTTCAAGGCTTTTCCCTAAACGAATTTGATAATCAAAGGCTTTATCTGGGAGGCTTAAACACTGGGTAAGGCTGTCGAGGGTCAGTAAGTTACCGCCATGATAATCTTCAAAATGGCTTTGTAACCATTCCTGCCAGATATAACGAATCCGGTTACCTGCGGGTAATCCTGGCCAACTGAGTTCAGACAGTTTTTTGGTCATGGTCGTTTCATCTTCCAGAAGGCTGCATATTAAGGCAGGTTGCCAGCCAATAGTCGGTTAGGTACATTAGAGTCATGCTAACCTGACAATAGGACTCAAGCAAGCCAGTGCATATTATTCCTTTAAAAGCTTTTAGTGATAACTATATTTGGGTTATTTACTCGCCTGACAAAAACCAGGTTGCGGTTGTTGACCCCGGCGACAGTCGTCCGGTCATGGCCTTTCTTGAAGACAATGACCTTTCCTTGGACAGCATATTAATTACCCATTACCACAAGGATCATATTGGCGGCGTACAGGCCCTTAAAGACCGTTATCACTGCCATGTCTATGCTTCAAAACACGACCAACTCAGTTTTGCCGATACTGAGCTTGATGAGGGTGATGAAATCAGTCTATTTGATGGAAGCTACCAGTTTTCAGTACTCCACCTACCCGGACACACCATGGGTCATATTGCTTACTATAGCAATGACCATAACCTGGTTTTCTGCGGTGATACAATATTCCGGGTAGGCTGTGGACGTATGTTCGAAGGGACACCCGATATCTTTCACCATTCTCTGCAAAAATTGGCACAGCTACCCCCAAGTACGCTGGTTTACTGCACTCATGAATACACATTAGCCAATATTGCCTTTGCTAAAACAGTAGAGCCTGATAACCCAGATTTGTTGGAGCTGGAACGGAATTGCAAGGAGCTACGCGATCAGGATCTTGAAACTCTTCCCTCCACCATCGACAGCGAACTGAAAACTAATCCTTTTTTGCGATGCACAGAGCCGAGCGTGATTGAAACTGCAGAACGTGCAGAAGATAAAAGTCTCTCTGATCCGGTGGAAACTTTTGCTACAATCAGACGACTAAAAGATAATTTTTAACACATAATAATGCCTATGAAACGCTTGCTATTGATTAGTTGTATCAGCTTAACTGCCTGTACCTCCCTTATAAAACAAGAGGATACAGTAGTAGACCGTCGCTTTGATCCGCCGAGAAGTGCCGAAGATGGTGCTCCGCTGCCAGCTCCCGAGCTTGATAGTGAGAATCCATTGTTATTGGCAGATCCTGATGAAATCCCTTTTGTCCCCAATTTATGGGAACATTTAGCGACCCAGCAAACTTTTGCCAATATCAGCCATTCACGTATTGATACTTTTAAAAAACAATACCTTAAGAGCCCCCATTTATTATTGAAGCGCGCTGATAAAGCAGCTCCCTATCTTTATTACATCATTACCGAATTGGAAAATCGTAATATGCCGGTCGAACTGGCTTTTACTCCTATGGTTGAGAGCAATTTCGACCCGTTAGCCCACTCGGTGGTACAAGCTGCGGGTATGTGGCAATTTATGCCTAAAACGGCCAAAGGCTTCGGTATCACCATTGATGAGTGGTATGACGGCCGTCGCGATATTGTGGCCTCAACTCATGCAGCACTCGATTATTACCAGTACCTGAACAAGATGTTTGACGGTGACTGGTTACTTACTGTCGCAGCCTACAATGTTGGTCCCGGCAATGTCAGAAAAGCGATTAATAAGAACAAGAGTCAAGGTAAAGCAACAGATTACTGGTCCTTGCAATTTCCCAAAGAAACCATGCGTCATATTCCTAAGTGGCTGGCTCTTTCGGACATTTTCTTGAACGCCCCACAATATCAGGTAGATCTGCCGTTAATCGATAATCAGCCAGCATTTGTTGAAGTGGAAGTTGACGCACCAGCAAACCTGATGGAGTTAGCCAAGATCGCTAAAATCGATAAGGACACTTTCTATCGACTAAATCCAGCATACAATCGCTTGTTTGTTCCCGACCATCATAAAAAAGCAACCATTCTGGTTCCTGCCGAAACGGTTGACCATTTTAATCAGGGCCTATTAGATATTGACCCAAAGCAACTGACGGCATCCGTGAGCTATAAGGTAAAATCAGGTGACAATTTAAGCTTAATTGCCAAGCGTCATAACACTTCAGTCAAAACCATTAAACAATTAAACGGTATTAAGTCTGACTTCTTGAAAATAGGTCAGGAGCTTAAAATGCCGGGCATCATTAATGCCACAGAGTATGAAAAAAACTTTTTTGCCACCTTGAGTAAAAATCAGCAGCGTAGACGCTATCAAGTATATAAAGTTCGTTCCGGCGACAGCTTATGGACCATTTCTAAACGTTTTGGTGTGAGCACGCGACAACTCGCCAGCTGGAATGGTATTGCACAAAACAGCACCATTCGAATTGGCCAGCGGTTGAAGGTTTGGCCACGTGGCTATGCTAACTACGCCTCGAATAAAACCTCTTATCAAGTTAAAAGTGGCGACTCTTTATACACTATCGCCAGACGATTTAATGTCAGAGTTAAAGATTTAACCAAGTGGAATAGTTTAAAAAACAGTTCACTTATAAGGCCAGGACAGACACTAACTATCTATAATAATTAAATTTATAATTACAAAAAAAGGGGTTAATCAGCCCCTTTTTTCAATTACAACTCCATTAACTCCTAAACAGAACCTTTTCTTTCTTGAAGAAAACAGTTGTCCAGTAGAGCAATCCTCCTGCTAATGCGGCTGTTGAAACCAGCAGGATAGTAATCAAACCATAATCCACAGTCCCTTTAATCAAGTCCTTCATTGCCAAAGCAACATTAGTGACCGGAATCATCGCGGTCTTCACATTCAGCTCCATACCCGGAACAAAGGCAACAATGACAGGCATAAAGCCAATCATAAAGATCGGTGACATATACGCCTGTGCCTCCTTCATGTTTTTAGCGTAAATGGATGCACTTAACATGACTGAAGCAAAGATACTGGTTAACGGAACTAATAATACAGCTACCAACAACAGATCAAGGCTAGAAATATTAGACAAGAAGTCTAAACCACCGCCTGACTGTTTGCCGGTCAGACTATCCGGATCGGCAGCAACCGACGAATCCATGGCAAATAAACTAAATATCCAGACCCAGAACAGATAACTGAGCAAGGTGACTATGACTGTAAAGAAACTGGCAGTAAAAATAACCCCAAACTTGGCCATCACAATTTGCCCTTTCGACATAGGTGTCAGCAATAGCGTTTCCAGGGTACCACGCTCTTTTTCACCGACACCAAGTTCTAGCGCTGGATACATGGCACCTGATACAGCCAAGGCAATTAACAGATAAGCCAACATTGGGCCCGCGAACTCTCCTATTTTTTCTCGTTGAGTGGCGAAGTTGTTTTCTTCAAGCAAAATAGGTTTATTAAAAGCTTTAACGTTTTCAGTGGTCAAATCAAAATTTCGCCCTAACTCCATCCGTTGGGTGTTATTAAAAGCTTCCACCACATCATCCACTCGTTTACCTAGAATATTATCAAGTTTAGTCGACTCTTTTGAATAAACCTTCAGTACCTCTTGCTTTTGAGAGTTGGACGGAAGCGTTGCACCTTCTGGCACTTCAAAAATATAGTCTACTTTCTTGTCCAATATGGCCGACTGAAAATCATCGGATTCAAGCTCAACCTTAATAAACCCTTTTTCTCGAGTGAACAAGTCCGCAAACCCAGGAAGGGATTCACTACTGATAAAAGCGACTTTTATTTCTTTATTTTCTGCCTCTTCGGTTTTATTTGCAGTGAACTTCCCAATCGCAAAAAACAGTACGGGGAAGATCAAAGTGGGCAATAGAATAGAAAATATGAGTGTTTTTTTATCGCGTAGGATTTCTAGCAATTCTTTTTTATATACTAACCACATCTTATGCCACCTCTTTTTTATTTACGCTGGCTAAGAAAGCATCGTATAAACTTCCTGATGCCGTACTTGCTGCAAATTCTTTTGTTGGACCAAAGAATTTTGTCTCACCCAAATCGATCAAGCAGACTCGGTCACACAACTTCTCAACTTCATGCAAATGGTGGGTCGAAAAAATGACCGCCATTTCACTGCCTTTATAACTTTGTATAAAGTCCAATACTGTTTTCGCCGAAATAACGTCCAGTCCAGTTGTTGGCTCATCGAACACTAAGACTTTTGGCTCATGAATCACGGCACGTGCAATCGAAGCTCGCTGCATCATACCGGTCGACAAATCATCAGCTCTCTTGCCTGCAAAAGAGTGCATATCCAGCATGGTAAAAATTTTTTCAATACGCTCATCAATTTGTTGGCGAGACAGTCCATGCATACGTCCAAAATAGGCCACATTCTCGCGGACACTTAAGCGATGATAGAGACCCGTTTTGCCCGACAAAAAACCAATTTGCTTTTGAGCATATCGTGGCTCCTTAGTCACATCATGGCCATTGATCAGAATTTGACCGGCAGTTGGCTGGAGTGCCGTAGACAACATTCTCAATGTAGTCGTCTTACCCGCTCCGTTTGGCCCAAGTAAACCAAGTACTTCCCCGGGTTTACAGTTAAAAGACACATCTTTCACTGCATGAAAAACACCCTCACCCTCACGAGGGTCGGTAACAATCTTTCCTTTTTTCTTTTTTTTTGCTTCCTTTTTATCGTAGGCAAAGGTCTTGGCGAGATCTTTAATCTCTATCATGTTGCTCCCCTTTTGACTTGATAGCGGCCTTTGACGGCTCGCTTTTCTTTAGAATAGTCGTAATCTTGCTGTATAAAGATTTTCGAATGTAACTAAGTTTTGGCTTATTGTCATCCGTAAACTCAACTGGACGACATAATTTCATGGTTTGAATTCCCATACGGGCTATTAATAGACCAACACCAATACCCTGCGCGACTTTTGTTGATACAGTCGCAGTCAGGCTTTTACCGAGTAATTCGGCCCCAGCATCAGCCAGCATATCACTGGCACCAGCCAGCATCATATTCGTCATCACTTGCTTGGTCAGGCCAATTCGCCCAAAAGTTGTCTGCGGGCAACCATAAATGCGCGATACTTCTTGTAGCATCTTACTGCTACGCCAGGCCACTAAAGCCATGTCTGCCGCCGCTAGCGGGCTTAATGCGACCATAACAGCCGATTCGGTGGCATGTTTACTGATCGCCTGCAGAGCCATTTCATCGAGCCCTTCTAAAACAGTCTGCGAATAGATTTGAATTAATTCTCGATCATTATGTACCTGTTGCTTCTGGCTGCTATACACTGACATTGGGCCAGAGATATCCAGGTGTTGGCTGATTTCAGTATTCACATCATCAATTACTGACTGACTCTCACCATAGCTGTTCTCATCGATAAGCTGTTTGAAGACTTGCTGCTTATCTTTACGCTGTCTTAGTTTACGACGGCCTACCCAGCCCTTAAAGAGTCCAACAGCGCCACTCACTAATGCCAGGCCAGCTACCGCTGTTGCTATGCCGCCCAGTAAACCATTAAAAGCAAATAAGTCTTGTATAAATAGATAACTTTCATAAATAGCGGCACCAGCCACAAATGTGAAAAGTGATGGCCAAAATAGTTTTCTGAATCTATTGTTAGATTTTTTCTTTAATAGGGCTGGTTTAGCACCTACAGAGAGTGAGCGTCGCCCATTATCCATCTCATTGACTAGTGACTTGTCACTCTGCTCTTCATATAACTTTTCATCAACTGCTTCGACATTAACATTGTTCTTGTTAGTCATGATTTTAACTGGCTTATCTTTCATCGAAATTTATCTCCAATTAGAAACTGCAGTACTTTATCCATCCGAATGTGGGGCAAGATACTATTGGTTAAATTTCTTGGCACAGAAAAATTAATAAAGTCATACTGATGCGCCTGCCAGTCATCTCTTGTTAGAAGCTGCTCTCCTAGTTTTCCAGGATAACTAATCACTTCTTCACCCGAGTCTAGCTCAATGCCTTTGACACACATCAACCTTTGACCTTGGTGCTCAGCCATAACCGCCTCCGTTACTTTGATAGAGCTAATTGCCATAGTCTCAAGATCAATACCTTCATACCGAATATCATTCCTCGCTTCTTGCAACATAGCTTGTAAGAAGGCCTCTAAGGGACGATGTTGCTCAGGCGGCACATGGTCAGCTTTAGTTGCCGCAATCAAAAGTTTATCGATTGTCGGATTAAACATTCGCTTAAGCCAATTGGACTGTCCATAGTGAAAGCTTTTCAACAGCTCGTTCAAGGTGAACTGCATATTACGATAGTTTTGGTAGCCCCCATTTAGTACTTCAAGGCAATCGACCAGTAAGATTTGTCGATCAACTTTTTCAAAATATTCTTTGAAAAATGGCTGGACGATTTGTTTCTTATAATAGTCGTATCGCTTCTCTAGAGTTCTAATCAAACTATCTTGAGCCAGCGAATCCCAGTCAGAAAGCAGAATGTCTGTGTCGGTGACGGGGAAAAAGTCTAGCACTGGTGCACCCTCTAACTCACCGGGCAGTACAAAACGGCCAGGCTGTAGCAAGTTATAGGTGCACTGTTTACTGAAACTATTTTTGATGAAGGTTTTATATCCGTTGGAGACTTCTGTGATTTCCTCATCAGATAAATGTTGCTGATAAATAAGCTGTGCTGACTGCTCTTGCCAGTCGGTGGTTGTGCCACACTTGTTCTGTTGTATCAACTCAAGACATTGTGACGACCACTCCTTGTATGAAAGCCTTAATAGCGGTAAATCAAGCAGCCACTCACCAGGATAATCGATGATATCAATGGTTAGATGGCTTTGCTTCTGAATCTTTCTGATCCACTCATTCTTTATCTGATATCGAACGTCAAGTTGCGCTTGAGAAATACTGGTCGTTGAAAGAGGCCATTCAGGCTGATCCTGAAGGAGGTAACCTATTGATTGTTTGTATTTAAACTCAGGTATATGCATCTCGTCATATGAGCTAACTTTAGTTGCTAAGATTCGCCCCTCTTTGACTGGCCTAAAGAATGGTAATTGATCATTATCAGTCACATGCAGCAACTGATTCATAAAAGAAGTGATAAAAGCAGTCTTACCCGCTTTGCTCAAGCCTGTAACCGCAATTCTGACACGCTTATCAACACCGCGCTCCACAAGCTGTTCGGCTTTACCCAACAAACGTTTAACTGAACTTTTAGTACTCATAAGCAGATTCACTATATTTTGATTCATTATAGGACAGCATTAGGCGTTTGATTATAAACAATCGTAAACAGATATTTCTGGGCTGTGAATAATGCTCATATGAAAAATTGCACTATTTAGGATGAGATTCCTAAATCTACAACTCTAATAGGTTAATCACTTGTTGTTGAAACTCTTGCTCAAGCTCACGGTTGGTAGAAATTGTGACAGGGCTATAAGGAAGCGAATTATTTAGATAAGCTTGAAATTGTTCGTAACTTAGCGAATCAACCCGATTAATGAGTAACATAGCTGGGCTATCGAGGTCGAACAATTGTGCTATATGACGCAACTCATCCTCATCGGAGTCGAGCAACCCAAGGTTGGTTTTAAGCCCATTCTTATAAGCTACAAACTGATCACGTGATAGAGTATCGCTCATGGCAGCAACCTCTTGTGTAACTGCCCGTATCACGCGCTCAATATCCTCTATATTGCTAGAGTCATACTCTATTACAATAGGAGATCCATCAGGTTCAATATAAATACGCCACGGCATAGACATCTGAACCATGGTATTGGCTTTCATTATTTCGAGCTTTGGCTCATACTTTTTAAGCTTATTAAATAATATGAAATAGAATAACTCAGACTCTTCCCATAATTCACCTGCAGGAACAGCCGGGATTTCGAGAACCACCTTGCATTGACAACTCTTTTCAAGATAAAACTTAACATGATTATCTTTTGAGCGATGCCTGTCAGAATCACTAAGAGCATGGCTAACTAAAGGCAAACTGGCTAACAGGTTAAAGCTGTCATCGTAAGCCTCCAATAAAAAACCTCCATATAGCGACAGGACAATATCCTCTTGAGCAATCATAGGTGAAGTTGATAGCGGAATAAACAGAACCTTATTCAACCCATCGATAATGCTGGTTTCATTTTCAGAGGAAAATCTAATTGAAAATGTGTGTGTGTCAGAAGTATGTGTGTACTCAATATAGGATAATGAGCTTAAGCTTTGGCAATTTAATTGTATGCAAGTTTGAGGATTTTGTATGGAAATGACAAAGCTAATAGCCTTGGAATTTTTCTTTAGCAAGTCTGACTTAACTTTATACTGACTCGGAAACTGATAGGTTGGAAATGTTTCGCTCTCCGTTGGTGAAGAGACCGTAGTATCTTGAACATTAAGTATTCTTTTGTAGTGATATGACAATATGCTATCAATTGATAGATTTGGCAGGTTTGCAAAAAAAGCTTGTGATTCATCAAGACGACGCTCGGACTGAAACGAGCTAATATATTGTATAAAGCTCTCTGGAGTCTCAACTGATAACTGTATACTAGAGTGTAAACTATCTTTGAGGTTCGCAACTTCTTTATCAGTTAGAGAAGCATTCGGCATATAATCGTCACACGAAAGTGTTTGTGAAAAATAATTAAACCTTACAGCTCCGTTGTGAAGGTAGTCACAACTAAATAAAGCGGTAGCCAGTGAAAGTTTCCAATCGTAATTTGAAGCTTGAGGTGAATCAGGCGCAGCCTGTCTTAAAGAGATATTATATTGTTCTATAATGGATAGGTCAGGTTCACTTAAAACTAGATCAGAGGATTTATACAAACGGTTTATAACACCTAATAACCTCTGCTGGTTGATACTACCGAGAATCACCAACTCAATCCCGACAATCTCTTTCTTATTAAACTGTGTTAAAAACTGTTGAAGAGTTGTGTCAATGTTTTCCCTGGGTAGTTTTAGAACTAAATAATGATTAGTAGAGTTCGTACTATAATTTACCTGATAACCTTGCCCTGTAAGGTTATATTCAAACTCAGTAAACTCACTTTCGAGTTTACTATGACTTTTTACATGGATCAGCAGGTAGTGGCCTGGCAGGTTTGCATCAATCAGCTGAACATTAAACCCAGAACTGATTGTTTCATATAAAGATGATTTTATAGATGTGTATACGTCTGCTGCCTTGGAGCAAAACGAGAACAGTAGAAGTGTTAAAGATAAGAAATAATAGCGCATAAAAAAAGGCCTCAGTAGAGGCCTTTATAAAACATTAATCGTTTAATGCCAACTCTTTCTTCATACTTTCTATTTGATTAATGTATGAAATGTAAGCGGTAGCATTTTTTGACACATTACGATATCTTTTGGCTTGCTCTAATGCATCTACTGCCTGCTCAGGTTGACCCAATCGTTGATAAGCAACCCCCATCTGTAGGTAAGCATAGCCAGCATCACCATCTCTTAAATTTCCTTTTCTAATGGCTGTTTTAAACGCATCAATTGCTTTTACATATTCCTCATCTGTAAATAATATATATGCGATCTCGTAATCGTACTTTCCGCTGCTAGTATAAGAAGCTGCTTTTTTATACGCTGAGATAGCTTTTGCACTAGCCTTTGCATATTTATAACTATTAGCAATGCTACGCCAAATATCTTCATCAGCTTCAACAATTCCTTTATTAACACCTTCTTCTAAGCGATCTGCAGCTAGAAGTGGAATCTGGTTGTTAGAGTATAAGGCTGATAGCTGCTTATAATTTGTTTCAGAATCCCACATTCCATTCATGTAAGCTAACTCTGCAAGTGCTAACATATCCGGCGTTTTACCACGCTGACTTAGAACAGCGAACAAATTGTTATATACCGATTTTTCGGCTGGGAATAACTCCACCATTTCACGACCAACAACTTCTGCACCAGGCAAATCTTTTAGCTCAATGTGCGCGGCGAACAGCATGCTATATAGAGGCTTTGTAGATTTACTACCCTCTTGAATAGCTAAATACGCAGGACAGATACTAGAGCGGAAGTCTTGGTTTTGATAAAACAAACTAGCGTAGGTGGCATAAGAAGTTGCAGGAGGATTGATGACCTCTTCAAAATACTCCTTCATCCAGCGTAATGCTTGATCATAATTATCCTGTACAGCATCAATGTTAGCTAAAGCGAGCCTAAGGTTTACTTCATTTTGCTTGCCCAGAACACCGGTTTGCATTGCTCGGATAAACTCTCTTTTAGCAGCAGCGTATTGAGATTGCTCACGATAATTTAGGCCTAACAGATATATAGCTCGACCAGCTGCCGCTTTATCGCCGGAGTTTTCGATCAACTCTTTAAGAATAGCTATCGATTCTGCATATTTTGCGTCAGCATAAGCTTCATTTGCAGCGGTAATTTTTTTATAAGCAGATTCGGAGGTAATAGTTGGAACCTTTTCCTCATCATACTCACCTGCTTTAGGAGCCAGCAATTTACAGGAGCTTGTATACTTGGTTTGCGGCAAAGCATCTGCCACGCTACCAAATGTTAAGGCAATTAACCCGACAATATATGTGATTTTAGTCATAATTCTTACTTTACTCAGAGTTAGTTGTCCAGCTGGAAGTCTAGCTTATACTTCATATCTCGCTGATGGATTGGCTGTCCATTTACGATACGAGGTTTAAACTTCCATTTGCGAATAGCCCTCAAAGCTTCTCTTCGGAACATGCCCCTTGGGTTCTCATCAATTACATTAATATTTGAGGGAGAACCATCTGGCGCGATATCGAATTGGAATGTTACATAGCCTTCAATACCCTCTAACGCAGCTTTTTGTGGGTATTCAGGAGGAACTGTCACCAAAGGGATAGCCTCACCGTCGCCCATACCGGAAAAATCTGTGCTACCTAGCCCACCAATGAAAATACCACCACCATCCATAGTTGCATCGATATTATCAATTTTAATATCAACAAGAGCTGTAACAACTTGCTTCTGTTGAGGCACATCCTGCTGTTGTGGAGGTGGCGGCTCTTTTGGAGGTGGTGGCTTCTTGGGAGGTGTACGCTCTTTACGCTGTACTTCTTTTTCCTCTTCAATGAAACCAATATCTACATTGATATTTTCACGATCGCGATCTTGATCTTCTGCAGTATCAATCAAAGCATTCATCAACAAGAAAATACCAAGCACGATACCAAATGCTAATAATGCACTTAAAATTGTTCTTGCCATATTATTCAACCCTTTCCGTTGCTACGGATACCGTAGCACCAGAACTTTTTGCAATATCTAAGACCTCTAATACTATTCCGGCTCTAGCTTTCTTATCCGCCTGGATAACAACTTCGCCTTCAAGATTTTCAGTCCTTAGTGACTGTATTTTCGCTTTAATTTCAGAAGGCTGTAGCATGTCTTTGTCGATAAAAATCTGGTTTTTATCATCGATAGCTACAAATATGTAAGCGTTTTTACGCTCTTCTGCCGATAAGGCAGAAGGCTTATCTACATCAACACCAGCCTGCTTGACGAACACAGTTGTTACAATAAAGAAGATTAGCATGATAAACACGATATCTAGCATCGGTGTCATATCAATTTCTACATCTTCTTGTTTCTTTCGAGTCTCAATAGCCATTAAGGTTCACCAAAATTCTAGTGATGTGGAAGATTATCGGCTAACTGATGTGACTTCATATAAGCAGTTTGCTCAAGGCGGCTACTAAAAAAGATACCCGACAATGCTGATACCATCCCAGCCATCGTAGGAATTGTAGCTTTAAAAATACCACCCGCCATTTGGCGAGCACTACCGGAGCCTTGTCCAGACATACTTTCAAACACATCAATCATACCGGTGACGGTGCCTAACAAACCAAGTAATGGGCAAATTGCGATTAGAGTCTTAATCAAAAGCATACGTTGATTAAGTGCTTCACGGGCAATTGAAACCCACGCTTCTCTAATTCGATGAGCTTGCCACGACTTAGTATCTTCACGCGCATTCCACTGAGCAACCATCATTCTGGCTTCTTTTGGAAATTGGCCGTAAATGTACCAGTACCTTTCGATAATCAAGGTCCACATTAAGAAGAGAACGAGTCCTATCCACCATAGGACCCATCCACCTTTATCTATAAAACCAAGTATCGTATAGATTAATTCCATATGAATTACCTAGCTGTTACTTTCTTCGTGCTGTGCCATTAAACCGGTGCTTTGCTCTTCAAGAACATGAATAATATTCTTGCTCTTACCGGCAACTACAGCGTGTAAGAAAGTTAATGGGATAGCGGCTAATAAACCCCAAACCGTTGTTACCAAGGCTTGTGAAATACCATCAGCCATTGTTTTAGGGTCACCCGTTCCGTATAGAGTAATTGATTGGAAAACTTCAATCATACCGACAACAGTACCTAATAAACCAAGTAGTGGGCCGAGCGCTGCAATTACTTTAATAAGGTTAATACCACGTTCGATCTTAGGCGTTTCTTTCAGAACAGCCTCATCCAACTTCAACTCAAGATTCTCTACATCTTCATTACGGTTTGCTTGATAAACCTTCATGATACGACCAAGAGGGTTATTGCCTGGAGTGGATGACTTCTTCTGTGACTGCACTTTTGGACCAGTAACAAAGTAAAGAGTGAAGATACGCTCAAGAGCTATCAACAAACCAATGACAAGTAGAACCATTACGGTTTTACCCGCAAATCCACTAAACTCCCACAAACGATCCAGCAAGCTCATTTTTTGCTTTTCAAGCTGCAAAATAGCTCCTTTACTTGGATCCAGGAATAAGCCGGCATAACCTGAGTTAGTAGATGCAAACTCTTCAACTTGGCTTAAAACTCTTGAGTCAGGCTGCACCTGCAATGTTTTGATCACACCTTTATCAAAGAATAAGTACTCACCACCAGATACTAGATTGAAAGTACCTACACGAGTAACTGTTTGTTGCTCGGTGCGACCAGCTTCATTGACAACATCAGCAGTAAATGTAGTAGTTTCTCCCTGCTCAGACATTTCTTGAAGCATTAGCACCCAAAATGCGCGTAGCTGCTCCATCTTCGGCAAAGAATCTGCCTCAGTTAAGTTATTAAGCAATGATTGGCGTCCAGGATATTGAGCGCTCACTAATGAGTTAGCAATATCACCGGTCATACTATTTGCTGCTTGACGCACAACACCGAACAACTCACCTAAGTTACCTTGCTTAATACGTAAGTCTTCTGCAATTTTAGTAAGTTGTTTTTCGTTCTCATCAAAAGCTGCTTTTAGTCGCTCACTTTTTGCTTCTTCAGCTGCTAAACGTGCTTTTGCATCAGCTAACAGCTGTTGTTGGCGATTACGCTGCGAACGAAACTGCTGTACGCGCTGCTCATTTACCTGCTCTTGAATACGTTCTTTATCACGAACTTTCTTCAATAGGTCAGCATGTGACAAACTTTCTGCCGCATTGGTCGCAACAGATGCCAGCGCGAAGACGCCAGCTAATGTAATAGCTAGAATATTTCTCATTGTGCTGCCTCCGCTACAGGAACTGGGACTTTAAATAGAATAGGTTGCGAGATACCACGCGTAAATTTAATCGCATTATTTACAGAGTCGAGGTATTCCTCAGGTAGAGGCTCCCATGTACGTTCTAGCTTGTTCCAGTATGCGCCACGCTTACCGTCAAGTGTTAGATATACATAAGTCAAACGGCCAACACGCAAAAACTCAACTTCTAGGTTTTCACCATTTGCATCGATGTTGCCGGTATTTGCTGAAACCGCATTACCATATTGCATTTCGATTTGGTAAGCCTCTAGAATTTTACGATACTTTTCTGAAACAGAGACGTTCGCATCATCCATTAGAGCGTACAGTTTTTGTACACGGTCCTGACGGTCACCGATATTAAATGGAATATCTAACTGAACAAACTCATCAAGAGTTGTGATCATTTCATCCATCAAAGGTAGAACACCTTTTTCTGTTTCGTCGATGCTTTCCATTTCCTGAACGCTATCCACAATTTGCTTTTCCTGACTCTTGATTTGCTTTTCAAGTTGAGCATTGTAGATACGCAATTGGTCTACTCTTTGCAGAGTATTGCGGTAGTCAAGCGATAAATCAGTGGCTTCTTCCGCCAATTGATTAACCGAGGTTTGAGTGCTAGCAGCAGCTCTATCGATTCGCTTCTCAATATTCATTGATGATTCAAACTGGCCAGCGGCAAATGCACTGCCCATTACAGCGGTAGCCAGAACGGCGGCAGCTGTTTTCTTTAAAAATAGTTGTTTTTTCATAAACTTACCCAAATTTCTGTTCAGAAATCTTTGCTTTTGATTGCCAATACTTTAGAAAACTAGAACCTCGAGCAAAAAATCAAGCTACTTAACTTCACTTACTCACAGGCTTTAATTTTAAAGCACTAACGCCAGCCTTGCGGCCTAAACTTGTGGTCAAAGAGGCCAACTATAAAGACAAAGCCGGAATGGGTCAACAAATGTATCGGTCGAATTAACAATTCTTTATGCAACACATAACTTTAACTTATACTATGCTCGAACAGTAAAATTGTTATTAAAACTGTCAAACCTAAAAGTTGATACTTCCGCTTAACTTTATGTACTTTGGGCTTTGGAAAGTATAGGGGGTCAAGCCTCTAGCATCTAAGTCCATCGACTGTGGTAATGAATCTTCCAAGTGCGCAGCACCCAGCAAATTCATTAAATCAATTCGTATAACTAATCCGGTTTTATTCCACTTAGTTTGATATTGGAGTCCAATATCAAGGGTGGTATCTTCGAACATAAGCAAATTCGAAGACGTTGAGTCCAGCCCTAATTTACTTTCTTGTTTATTCACATTTGCGGCCAGCGTCCAATCCTTGGCAATTCGCATCCCTCCATATAATGAAAATGCACTGGCTTCAAAAGGCGTTTGTTGCTCTTGGAAGTTTAGGGACTGTTCTTGATATAAGCCTTTAGATAACTCAACAGATGCACCTAGTGCGAAGTCATCGTTTATTTGACGACTGATCTTTATTTCGATTCCCTCTAAATCCTGTTGAAACCCCTCTATCCCAGCTAGGTTTGACATCAAATTAATGGCTTCTGGGGAACCGTCTTGATTAAAGTCATAATAAAAACGGTAGCCCAACTCACTGTTCCTGTGCATCTGTGCCAAAGCTGACTCAGTTGTAACCAAGTCCAGGTCAGACCTCATATAACTGATCGTAACATCCCAACCTTCATACAGTTTCTGGTTAAAACCAAAAGCCGTCGAGGTTTGTTTTAGGTTTTTATCATCAAGAACATAATTAACAGGGCTTTCAAAACTGACTGATACAGGCAAGCTATGGTTACCATAGTTCACAAAGAACTGTGAAGATTTGTTTGGTATTTGATAGCTCGCAGCAAAGCCAGTATTAACATCATTGGCAGTATTCGAATGTGACAAATCCAAAGAAACTAACCACTGACCCTGCTGTTCATCTTCGATACTAAACGATAAGGGGTCATTTTGGAGTGCATTAGTTGCCAGTTGATTCAACTGATTGTTCACCAGCAAATTCACGCTAATATCGTTCGACGATATTCGAATGCTAGTATCGTCAATAATAAATGGATTAAAGCCTCTACTATCTGAGTCTTTCAAGCTCTGCATGAAAAGTTCATCATTCACCAGTGATCCACCTTGAGTAGCTTCGTTGGCATAGCTATTCAGCGCCAAAGAACCTATCGATGCCAGTATTAATGCCCTAATGGCAGGCGCACGAAATGGCTTTGATTTAGGTTTCATCATTATTGCACGACTCTATGTTATGTGTTTAGGCTAATGCTCTTTTTTGCTAAAACTTATTTTCACCTTGAAAATCAATAGGTTACCAAAAAACTTGCAAACCCATCTGAAATTGTTTTTAGCGTCAATTCAGTATAGGTAAATGCTTGATTCCTTTCAACTTGAAGAGTTGTAAAATTAGGTAAACCTCACAAGTTCTAATTCTAACTGGCTGTATTTTGTGGGTTTATTCCCAAGCTTGGCTATTCATGCCAAATTAACATTGGTATGATTGAGGCTCCTAACAAAAACACTGTTGCTGCATGAGCACAAAGCAAACCACGAAATCGACCTTTTGGGCCCTCCTGAGCGGCCTTATATGTTGGTCTTGCCAGCCTCATAATGATTTAAACTCTGCGCAGCATGACGAGCTATTGGTATTTTGCTCTGAAGGAAGTCCGGACTCATTCAACCCTCAGCTGGTAAGCTCCGGCACTTCCTATGATGCCACAGCTCACACCATCTATAACCAACTGGTTACTTACACCCCGGGGACAACAGAGATAGCTCCAGCACTGGCCGAGTCCTGGCAAATTAGTGAAGATGGCACACGTTACCGTTTTAAGCTTCGGGAGAATGTTCCTTTTCATGGCAATGAAACTTTCACTCCTACCCGCTCTTTAAATGCAGATGACGTCATTTTTAGCTTTAATAGACAACGGTTGAGCGAACATCCCTACCACTCTATATCAGGTGGACGTTATCCTTACTTTTATTCCCAAGGACTTGATCAACTAATAATTGATATTAACAAAGTCAATGAACATCAAGTGGAATTCGTTTTATCCCGACCCGAAAGTCCCTTTTTGGCCATTCTTGCCACACCATTTGCTTCAATCTTGTCTGAAGAATATGCTGAAATATTGCAGACACTACAACATCCCGAGTGGATAGACAGCAAGCCAATTGGCACAGGCCCATTTCGATTAAAACGCTACGAGCCAGATTCACATATTCGGTACGAGGCCTTCCAAGACTATTTTGCTGGCCCGCCTAAAATTCGGGATCTGGTTTACTCCATTACTCCTGACGCTGCGATGCGGTTTGCACGGTTCAGCGCTGGCGAGTGCGATATCATGAGTAATCCGCTACCGGTCCACCTTCGCATAGCACGTCAAAACCAATTGAATATTTTAGAAATACCCGGTCTCAACGTTGCTTACTGGGCCTTTAATGTTGAAAAACCACCTTTTCATGATGTCAAAGTCCGACAAGCTCTGTCGATGGCTATTAACCGCGAAGCAATCCTTAAAGCGGTATATGACCGACAGGCACAGATTGCGACCAGCCCCATCCCTCCAACCTCATGGGCATATAACAAGCAAGTCACCAGGGTTCGTTACAATACTCAGCAAGCTAAGCAGTTGTTAGCTGAAGCTGGCTATGAAAATGGGTTTACTATTGATATCTGGGCCATGCCAATCCAAAGAGCCTATAATCCAAATGCTCGAAAGATGGCTGAAATGATGCAACAGGACTTAGAAAAAATTGGTGTCAAGGTACGCATCGTCAGCTATGAGTGGGGAACCTTTCTTGCTCGGGTTGCTCAAGGCCTTCACCATAGCGTCTTGTTAGGGTGGAATGCTGACAATGGTGACCCAAGCAACTTTTTGAACCCCTTATTGAGCTGCGCCTCTGCTCGTAGTGGTAATAACTACGCTCAATGGTGCCACCCTGAATTTGACCGTCTCATTTTAAACGCCAGCCAATCTTCAGATATTGAGCAACGCAAAGAATATTACCAGCAAGCACAAGCTCTATTTAAAGAACAGGCACCTTGGCTTACTATCGCGCATGCGAATAAAAGTCTACTGACTCAACCTAGGGTTAAAGGGCTGGTGATTTCGCCAGTAGGTAATGTGGAGTTTGATAAAGTATATCTTGAAGATGGAGCATCAACTGAAAGTGAGGCCGTTAACTGATGTTCCGCTTGCTTATCAAACATGGAACCACCTTATTTGTGAGTTTGTTTGGCTTGACCTTACTGACTTTTGTGCTCAGCCAGCAAGGTGATGAGGCGCTACACGCCTATCAAAGTTCAAGCTTCATTGGTCAATACTTCGAATACCTGCAGTTGCTTTTTGCTGGTGACTGGGGCTTTTCCAGCATTCACAACCGTCCAGTATTGAGTGATTTCTTGCTCCACTTCCCTGCAACCATTGAGCTGGTTTTATTGGCACTATTATTCGCCATTATCTTTGGTTTGACTCTCGGTATCATGGCGGCCAACCGGCGGGGCAAGTGGTTAGACAACACCCTCATGGGGATCACTCTAGCAGGTTACTCTATGCCAATTTACTGGTGGGGAATGTTGCTAGTCTTGCTCTTTTCCTTAACTCTTGGATGGACGCCGGTTGCCGGGCGAATTGACTATATCTATGACATTCAGCCAGTTACGCGCTTTATGCTTATCGACTCGCTGATAAGTCATTCCCAGTATGGAATGGATGCTTTTTTTAATGCCTTGCTACACTTGGTACTACCCGCCATCACGCTGAGTACAATTCCAATGGCGATTATCGCAAGAATGACCCGCTCATCACTGTTGGGAGTTCTTAAAGCAGAGTATATTCGTACCGCTCGCTCCAAAGGCCTCAGTCAGCAAAGAATAGTTTGGGTTCATGCGCTAAGAAATGCGTTAATCCCTATTTTGACCATCAGCGGCGTGCAAATCAGTATCATTATGTCAGGTGTTATTATAACTGAGTATATTTTTGCTTGGCCAGGGGTTGGAAAATGGCTCCTTGAAGCAGTTTCGCGCCGTGACTTTGCCAGTATTCAAGCGGGCATTCTTGCTTTGTCTTTGCTAGTCATCGCTTTCAATTTAGCGCTTGATTTATTAGCCAGCTACATGAACCCTCGCTTGCGGAGGCCATCATGACGCTCTCGAACACCAAGTTGGCCTGGCAGGTTTTCAGACGTAACAAAAGTGCTATGACTGGAAGCTTAATTCTGCTTATTATTGTTCTCATGAGTCTGGTGGGGCCCTGGTTTGCACCTCACGACCCAGCACAGCAGTTTAGCGATAAAATTCTAACTCCACCACTGTGGTACGATAATGGCGAATTCCTTACTCCATTAGGCACCGATGACTTAGGCCGAGATATGTTATCACGCCTACTTCATGGAGCACGGCTGTCGTTAAAATTAACCATTATGGTCGTATTTGCCGCAGCCTTTATCGGCATTTTGATTGGCGCGGCAGCAGCGTTCCTGAATTCAGGCTTAAGAACTCTACTAATGCGCTTCATGGATTTATTGCTATCTCTGCCCTCTTTATTATTAGCTATTGCTATTGTTGCAATTATTGGGCCGGGGTTACCCAACGCGGTCTATGCCGTGGTTATTGTTTTAATTCCACAATTTGTGAAAGTTACGCAAGGGGCAATTTCAGAAGAGCTCGGGAAAGATTATGTCATGGCCACAAGACTCGATGGCGCCGGGCATACCAGATTGCTATTACATCATGTCTGGCCCAATATTATTCCAGCCCTTATCGTACAGCTAACCTTCAGTTTTTCTACCGCACTGCTGGATATTGCAGCACTAGGGTTTCTCGGTCTTGGTGCTCAACCGCCTATTGCAGAATGGGGAACCATGCTATCCGAAGCCAGAGCTTTCATACAGTTCGCACCATGGACCATGACCTTACCCGGGCTAGCCATTTTCCTGACTGTACTATCCATTAATCTCGTTGGCGATGGCTTGCGCGATGCTTTCGATCCGAGACTCAACAGGTAACACTATGAGCTTATTGCAAATTGAAAACCTGAATGTGGACTTCATGACCGATGATGGGCTGGTGCGAGCTGTCGATCAAGTAAAACTCAGTATTGATAGCGGGAAAGTAGTGGGTGTTATTGGAGAATCTGGTTCCGGCAAAAGTGTTATGGCGCTAGCTATAGCTGGGCTATTATCACCAGCAGCAAGAATACAAGCCGACCTTTTCACACTGGATGGGCAGGATCTGACCCGCATGACTCCTGCCGAGCGCCAAAGACACATCACCAGTAATATTTCAATTATTTTCCAAGAGCCAACATCCAGCCTTAATCCGGCATTAACGGTTGGTTATCAACTGGACGAAACAATACGCTTTCATGAAGGCGGCACTCCTAAACAACGCAAGGAGCGAGCCTTGGAGCTATTATCCCAGGTTGGCATTATGGACTCCAAACGTCGCTATAAAGAATACCCGCATCAGTTATCGGGAGGCCTTAATCAGAGGGTGATGATTGCGATAGCGTTGGCATGTCAGCCTAAACTTTTAATTGCAGACGAACCAACAACCGCTCTCGACGTTACAGTTCAATCACAAATACTTGATTTACTATTAAAGGTCAAAGAAGAACACAATATGGCCTTAATGCTTATCACCCACGACTTTTCAATTTTGGCGGAAACAACCTCTAAAGTCCATGTCATGTATTGTGGGCAGATAGTAGAATCAGGCAGAACCTATAACTTGTTAAGCCAACCCTTCCACCCTTATACAAAAGCGCTTTTAGACAGCGTTCCTCATTTTGGAATGCGTCATAAAAAAGGCAGACGACTATTTAACCTTCCCGGTACAACGCCTCCTATTAGCCATCTACCCGTTGGATGTTATTTAGGCCCACGTTGCCCATATGCTGGAAAAAAATGCGTACAGCCACCAGAGCTTTTCAACATCAAAGGCCGTCGCGTTCGCTGTCACTTCCCTCTCGTTGATGAGGAGGAATCCTGATGCCAAGTTTACTGTCTGCAAAACTCCTTAGAAAGTCGTACAAGGTATCAAACAATCCCTTCAAGCAACGATACCTCGAAGTATTGAAAGGAGTCAGCTTTACCCTGAGTGCAGGGCAGACACTTGCTGTTGTGGGTGAGTCTGGCTCTGGTAAGTCAACACTGGCTCGTATTCTGGTTGGCGCAGAGAAGCCTGATAGCGGTGAACTTCTATTCGAAGACAGCAATATTCTTAAAGATAGCGCCTTTAGCTGGTATCGTAATATTCGAATGATCTTCCAGAACCCAGCAGCCTCTTTAAATCCAAGAGCAACCATTCGACAAAGCCTTGAGGAACCACTCATTAATGCGAAGTTAGGAAATAGCCAAAGCCGTAAAGATCGTATTGCAGAAGTTTTAGATCTGGTTGGTTTAAGACCAGAGTATGCTGATAGGTACCCTCATACTTTTTCGGGTGGGCAAAGACAGCGTATAGCAATTGCCAGAGCCTTAATGCTCAATCCTAAAGTCATTGTTGCTGATGAGCCAGTTTCAGCATTAGATGTATCAGTTCAGGCACAAATCATTAATCTACTGCTCGACCTGCAAGACCAGCTTGATTTAGCCTATGTGTTCATATCCCACGATCTCGGTCTGGTACAACACTTTAGTGATAAAGTATTGGTCATGCACAACGGGGAACAAAAAGAATATGGCCGTGTTGGAGAAGTTTTCAGTCAACCTCAATCTAAATACACAATAGAACTGCTTAATGCCTCTGCCAGCTATCGAAAGGTTATTGAAAAATAATATACCTTTCAACAAAAAAGCCACTCTTAAGAGCGGCTTTTTTGGTAACGTATGACATGCTTTCAAAGTATATCACTCTGTAACTTTTGATTTTTGTCTAAAGCTCTGCATTAAACTTTGAATTTCAGCCTGAGCATTAACGTTGGCTAAGCGTTGAGAAATTTGCTGACGAGTAGCCTCATCCATGCTGGCAGGGTCAGGATAATTGACCGCTTGAACTTCAACCACCACGTAATCACCATTAAACAAAGGCTCAACCGAGTGGCTCAACTCTCCTTCTGACGGGGCCTTAAGGCTGAATATGGCGTTACTTAGATCATAACCAATTGCAGTATCACGCCTTTTAAGACCATCAGTTTCACTCCAACTTAATCCCTTAGAAGCCAGTAACTCTTGTGTACTACCACCCTCTTTCATTGTAGCTAGAACTTGCTCAGCAAACTCTTTAGTTGCATCGCGAACTTTTTCTTCTTTCAAAGTCGCTACAACAGACTCTTTTACTTCTTCTAATGGCTGAACCTTAGCCGGTTGATACTCTTTAACTGTCACGTAAACAATATCATTGTTGGCCAACTCAATCATATCGCTGACTTCACTAGACTCAAGAACGGACGCTGAGAATACTTTTTCCAGGAACACAGGATTAGCAGTCAGTCCTGTTGTGGACTCTTTCGTAAACAACCCCGTTTCCTGAATTTTGAGCCCCACTTGCTCAGCAAATTTTTCGATATCGTCGCCAAACTCAAATAAATTCTCGTTTAAACTTGCCTGCTTTTCGAAGAACACCTTTTGTGCTTCTTCTTGTGCCAGTGTAGTACGGATTTCATCTTCAACGTCAGCCAAGGAAGATACTTGACCGTCTTTTTTATCCACTAATTTAATGATGTGGTAACCGTATTGAGTTTCCACAACATCAGTAGTATCACCAATATTAGTTAAAGCAAGAGCTGCAGCTTCAAACTCAGGAACCCAGCCCGTACCACTGGGGTTATCATCAGAAGTGGCTACTGCTTCCACCCACTCCAACTGACCACCTTTATCACCACTAAAGCTATCTGAAGAGTGCTCTTTGGCCAATTCCGCAAAATCAGCACCACTTTCAATCTGACTCAACAAATCATTTGCTTTTGCTTGCGCATTTTCAACAGAGTTATCAATCAAAATATGTGACACTAAAATTTCTGCTGGTTCTTGGTAGTTATTTTTATTCGCATCATAAAAGGCCTGAACCTGCTCTTCGGTAATTGTCGACTTAAAGTCTTCACTTAAGCTATCGACCGATAAACGAACATAATTAAGATTTAATTGTTCAGGTTGTTCAAACTTGACCTGGTTTTGCTGGTAGTACGCTTCTATTTCAGTATCCGTTACTTCAACCGAATCAGCAAAATCGCCTTGAGTTACTCTGACATAACGCACATCACGAGTTTGCTCTTGCAAGCGGTAATAGCTTTCTACTTCAAAGTCTAAAGCAAAATTACTAGCACCCACACCTTGATTAAGCTGTTCTTGAGCAATCTGCTGGCGAGCGTATTGGCGAAGTCTATCTTCAGACCACCCCATCTGTGCCATAATCATTTTTGCTTGTTCTGGTGAATAAATCCCCCCTATCTGAAACTGAGGGAACGCCCTTATCCATGCTTTAATTTGCTCTTCAGAGGCCGTAAGCCCAGCATTATTCAGGTTAGCTCTGATGACCTGTTCATTTATTAACTGCTGCTTAATTTGCTCGCGTAGCATCTTCTGACTTGCCTCAGTAGCATACTGCTGTTCAAATTGAGCACCCATTTGATTTCTAACGCTATCCATTCTTTGCTGAATTTGCGCATTAGTAATTTCTGCACCTTCAACTTCGGCGACTGTATCTGGGTTACCGCTAAATAAGGTACCCGTAAAATAGCCTGCAAAGATAAAAAAGATGATGATGACAAATAACACCACCTTCATAATCGGGCCTTGCATGCTTTGCTGTATTCTTTCCAACATCATGGCTGACATTACCTATTTGTTAATTGTTCAGTCCGAACATCAAACTTTGATTGTAATCCAAACTACCCAGTTACTCATACTCAGCATTGATTTGCTTTAATAATGACACTGAATGATAAAGGGGTAACCTGAAAGCTCAGGTAACAGACTTACAGTTACTGGATAAAAAAAACGCGCCTTGATAGGCGCGTTTAGTTTACTGGCGGAGCGGACGGGACTCGAACCCGCGACCCCCGGCGTGACAGGCCGGTATTCTAACCAGCTGAACTACCGCTCCTAAATTCTCGTTTTACGGGCACCATACTTTTAAAACAACTAAAGGCATGGTGGGTGGTACTGGGCTCGAACCAGTGACCCTCGCCTTGTAAGGGCGATGCTCTCCCAACTGAGCTAACCACCCGCAAAAACGGCGGCTAGTTTACCGCGTCTTTAAGAGCTTTACCAGCTTTAAAACCAGGAACTTTTGCAGCCTTAATCTGAATAGTTTCACCAGTTTTTGGGTTACGACCTGTACGAGCAGCGCGCTCTTTAACAGCGAAGGTACCGAAACCGACTAGAGATACTTGCTCGCCTTTTTGTAATGAATCCGTAATTGCGCCTAACATAGAGTCTAGTGCACGACCGGCAGCTGCTTTAGAGATATCCGCGCCAGCTGCAATGGCGTCTATTAGTTCTGATTTGTTCACTCACTTTCCCCTTTTATTTAGAGTAATCTAAAGTATAAAAAATAAGCAGTAATTATTAGCGTTCTACTGCACAACTCAAGGTCTGCTGTTATATCAACTGACCCTTTTATGTGTCAAGAAAATTTCCGATAAACGACCAAAAAGCCTGCGAATTGCAGGCTTTTTGTGCATTAGTGAGCATGGAGCTTGCCTTGTTCGTCAGCTTTGCCTGTTTCGCTCTCTGGTGTTTCAACCACAGGTTTAGTGATCGGTTCGGGTGGTCGCTCCATAGCAATATCAATAACTTCATCAATCCACTTAACACAGACTATCTTCAAATCCTTTTTAATATTTTCTGGAATATCGGCCAAGTTCCGTTCATTTTCTTTAGGAATTATGACCGTTTTAATGCCGCCTCGGTGAGCCGCAAGAAGTTTTTCCTTTAAGCCGCCAATCGGCAATACCTCACCTCGCAAAGTGATTTCACCGGTCATTGCTACATCTTTACGAACAGGAATGTCCGTTAAACTTGAGATCAACGCTGTGCACATACCGATACCTGCACTTGGACCGTCTTTAGGTGTCGCTCCCTCTGGCACATGGATGTGAATGTCTTTCTTTTCATAAAAGTCCGGCACAATCCCTAACGCCAAGCTTCGACTTCTGACGACAGTCATCGCAGCCTGAATTGACTCCTTCATGACATCCCCCAACTGCCCCGTATAGGTTGTTTTACCTTTACCATCAACGACTACAGACTCAATAGTTAACAATTCACCACCCACAGAAGTCCAGGCAAGGCCAGTTACCTGCCCTACTTTATTGGACTCACCAGCGCGGCCATAGTCATAAACCTTCACCCCAAGATACTGATCAAGGTTGTCAGCGTTAACGCTAACCGTCTTCTCTGGCTTGTCTGCTAGTAGTTGCTGTTTAACTGTTTTACGGCACACCTTTGAAATCTCGCGTTCTAGATTTCGCACGCCTGCTTCTCGAGTGTAATAACGAATAATCCCTCGGATTGCTGAATCTTCCAAAGCTAGCTCATCTTTTTTAAGACCAGCATTTTTCATCTGTTTAGGAACTAGATAACGTTTGGCGATCTCAAGTTTCTCAGCTTCGGTATAGCCCGGAATACGAATAACTTCCATTCGGTCAAGCAAAGGAGCTGGAATATTCATAGAATTCGAGGTCGCAACAAACATCACTTCCGACAGATCGTAGTCCACTTCAAGGTAATGATCATTAAATGTATGGTTTTGCTCAGGGTCTAAGACTTCTAACAAAGCAGACGACGGATCACCACGCATATCCATCGACATTTTATCGATTTCATCAAGTAAAAAGAGCGGATTTTTAACGCCGACTTTACTCATTTTCTGCATTAGCTTGCCTGGCATAGCACCAATATAAGTGCGACGGTGACCACGGATTTCGGCTTCATCACGAACACCGCCTAGAGCCATACGAACATACTTACGCCCAGTGGCGCGCGCGATTGACTGACCAAGTGAAGTTTTACCGACACCAGGAGGACCAACCAAACACAAAACAGGGCCTTTTAATTTTTTAACCCGTTGCTGAACAGCTAAATATTCAAGAATACGATCTTTAATTTTTTCTAAACCGTAATGATCAGCATCCAATGTCTCCTCAGCGTTCTTCAGGTTATGCTTCACGCGACTTCGCTTGCTCCAAGGCATCCCCAGTAGCCAATCAATATAACCACGCACCACGGTCGCTTCTGCGGACATGGGGGACATCATTTTTAACTTTTTAAGTTCAGCTTCTGCTTTCTCCTGAGCTTCTTTGGTCATACCTGATTCTTCGATTTTACGAGCCAGTTCTTCATGCTCTGAAACCGTTTCTTCGCCTTCGCCCAGCTCCTTCTGAATGGCTTTGATTTGTTCATTCAGATAGTACTCGCGTTGATTCTTTTCCATTTGCCCTTTAACACGTCCACGAATACGCTTTTCAACTTCTAACAAATCCATCTCGCTTTCCATCTTGGCCATTAATTGCTCAAGACGGTCTGCAACACTTTCCATTTCCAGAATTTGCTGTTTGTCTTCAATTTTTAAGGACATATGAGCCGCTATACTATCCGCCAAGCGACTCGGGTTTTCGATACCGGATAGTGTCGTTAGAATCTCACCCGGTACTTTTTTGTTCAACTTCACATACTTATCAAAGCTACTCAACGCAGCACGGGCTAAAGCATCAGCTTCATCATTATGCTCCGCACTTGATGGAATTAGCTCTACCTCAGCGACAAACATAGGCTCAGTATCGACATAACGTTTTACTTTAGCCCTTTGTACGCCCTCAACTAAAACTTTGACATTGCCATCTGGCAATTTAAGCATCTGTAAAATGGTAGCAACACAGCCATAATCATAGATATGCTCCGTATCTGGCATATCTTCTGTAGCTTCTCGTTGAGCAACCAGCATGACTTGCTTATCACCATTAGTTGCTTCTTCCAGAGCCAGGATTGACTTCTCGCGACCAACAAACAGCGGGATCACCATATGCGGGAATACTACGACATCTCGCAGTGGTAGCAGAGGAAGTTGTTTAGTAGTAGTTTCTGTTTGCATGAATTCTTTATCCTGAATAAGTAATAAAAAAGGGGCGAAGTCTACCTCCCCCCCTTTACTTAGCTATCTTTGTTTACCATCAAGTTGCTTATAAACTTGATGCCGAAGGCTATTCAGCAGCTGCTTGTTGTTGGTTGTCATAAATCAGTAGAGGCTCAGCCTCACCTTTTACCACAGCCGCATCAATGCATACTTTGCTGACACCTTCGAGGGAAGGTAAGTTATACATGGTGTCTAATAAAATTTCTTCAAGGATTGAACGTAATCCTCGAGCACCTGTTCTGCGTTGCATTGCCTTGTGAGCAATTGCGACTAGCGCATCTTTGCGGAACTCAAGATCCACATTCTCTAATGAAAACAGCTTACTATATTGCTTCGTGAGGGCATTTTTGGGCTCGGTCAAAATTCTGACTAACGCCTCTTCATCCAGCTCCTGCAGAGTTGTAACAATCGGTAAACGCCCTATAAACTCGGGAATTAAACCAAACTTCACCAAGTCATCGGGTTCAACCACTTTTAGCATTTCGCCAATGGCTTTACCCTCTTTAACTTTTTTCACATCAGCACCGAAACCAATGCCACCTTTTTCAGTTCGCTCCTGAATGATTTTCTCAAGGCCTGCAAAGGCACCGCCACAAACAAACAGAATATTTCCAGTATCTACTTGCAGGAACTCTTGCTGTGGGTGCTTACGCCCGCCTTGAGGAGGAACTGACGCTACTGTTCCCTCGATCAATTTCAACAAGGCTTGCTGCACACCTTCGCCAGACACATCGCGTGTAATCGAAGGGTTGTCTGATTTACGTGAAATTTTGTCGATTTCATCAATATAAACAATACCACGTTGCGCTTTTTCAACATCATAATCACATTTTTGCAATAATTTCTGGATGATGTTTTCAACGTCTTCACCGACGTAACCTGCTTCAGTTAAAGTGGTTGCATCAGCCATAGTGAAAGGAACTTCAAGCATTCTGGCCAAGGTTTCAGCTAATAAAGTTTTACCACTACCGGTTGGGCCTATTAGAAGAATGTTGCTTTTGCCTAACTCGACATCTTTGTGCTCACTCGAAGCTGGCTCGTTTTCTAAGCGCTTATAGTGATTATAAACGGCAACTGATAGTACTTTCTTTGCACGTTCCTGGCCAATAACATACTGCTCCAAAAAATCAGCTATTTCTTTGGGTTTAGGTAGGTGGCTGCGCGATTCTTTTGCCGCAACCTCCTGAATTTCTTCAATAATAATATCGTTGCATAAGTCTACGCATTCATTACAAATGAACACTCTGGGGCCGGCAATGAGCTTTTTTACTTCATGCTGGCTTTTGCCACAGAAAGAGCAATATAACGTTTTGTTGTCTGAGTTATCGCTACTCATTGTTACCTCATAAGACTGTCTTTACAGCCCGTTAGACATTTTCCACTAACCAGTACATCGGCGCTTATACAGCGGATCAGTGAGGCCAATCCTTGAAATATCAAGGTTTAGCGCTCCTTTTATTTCTCGCTACTAATTACAGTATCAAAATAATTCCTACAACAAAAGCACAAATGACCACTATGCTTTGCTAAAGTTATTAAGAATAAGAAGCAGGTAAGAAGTGTTCGACGACCGACCCAAAAAGTAAATGGAGTATGGGAAAATTTACATTTGAAAAATTAAGTACACAAAATAGCTCCCACTGACGGTGGGAGCTATATAAATTAAGACTGTTTTCTAGAGCTAATAATGGAGTCAACTAAACCATACTTAACAGCTTCGTCAGAAGTTAAGAAATTGTCTCTGTCAGTGTCTTTCTCAACCTCTTCAACCGTTTTACCACAGTGATCTGCCATTATAGAGTTAAGCCGATGTTTCAATTCGGTTATTTCCTGGGCATGAATGGCAATATCAGAAGCTTGTCCCTGGAAGCCACCTAGTGGTTGATGAATCATCATGCGAGAATTAGGTAAAGTATGACGTTTACCTTTAGCGCCACCCGCTAACAATAAAGCCCCCATGCTCGCAGCTTGACCAACACAAACCGTTGAAACATCCGGACGAATAAATTGCATGGTGTCATATATTGCAAGACCTGCGGTTACCACACCACCGGGAGAATTTATATATAGATGAATATCCTTGTCTGGGTTATCAGATTCAAGGAATAGCAGCTGAGCAACAATTGAGTTAGCCATGTAATCTTCAACTTGACCAACACAGAAAATAACTCGCTCTTTTAATAGTCTGGAATAAATGTCATACGAGCGTTCACCTCTTGAGGTTTGCTCTACCACCATAGGTATAAGGCCAGATGCCTGAGTTTCTATAATTTTACTCATGTTGTATTTTCCTTGCCTGAAAACAAAAGAAGCGGAACAAGTCCGCTTCTTTTATGAGAATAAACGTTAGTTTATCGTGCTGCTTTTAACCCTGTTTTTTATCAGGATTTAAAAGCTCATCGAAGCTTACTGATTTCTCAGTTACTTTAGCTTTTTCCAGCACCAAGTCAACTACTGTATCTTCTAGTACTAATGACTCAACTTCACGTAAACGAGTTGGGTCACCATAGTACCAATCAATCACTTCTTGAGGCTCTTCGTAAACCCCTGCCAAATCTTCTACTTGTGCACGAACCTTGCCTTCGTCAGCTTTCAAGCCTTCCGCTTTGATGATTTCAGAAACAATCAAACCAAGCTTAACACGACGAGTGGCCTGCTCTTCGAACAATGATGCAGGTAAATCTGGTGTCTGACCTTCTGGAGCACGCATTTGCTGAGCCATCTCCTGACGCATACGCTCAATCTCTTGATCAAGCATTGCCTTAGGAACTTCAACGTCATGCTTGTCAACCAATTGAGTCATCACTTGGCCTTTTACACGTGACTTAATGGCGTTACGAAGCTCGCGCTCCATATTTTGTTTAACGTCAGTTTTCAAACTGTTGATATCTTCAGCACCAAGTTGCTCTGCTAACTCGGTTACCGTAGGAAGTTCTTTTTTGTTTACCGCATGAACATGCGTTTCAAACTTGGCTTCTTTACCTTTCAAATCATCAACATGATAATCTTCTGGGAAAGTTACTGTCACTTCGACATCATCACCAGCTGAAACACCAACTAACTGTTCTTCAAAACCTGGGATCATGTTGCCAGCACCAAGCTCCAATGGGAATTCTTTAGCTTCACCACCTTTAAATGCCTCACCATCGATGAAACCTTTAAAGTCGATAAGTACTTGATCGCCGTCTTTAGATTTGCGTTTAACTTCAACCCAGCTAGCACGCTGACCGCGCAGTGTATCCATCATCTTCGTTAAATCTTCATCAGAAACTTCAGATGTAGCTTTTTCTAACTCAATTGAATTGAGATCAGCTAATTTAACTTCAGGATAAACTTCGAACGTCGCCGAAAACTTAAGGTTTGCACCATCG
>Ga0070729_10000798_pt1 | contig 58441 bp, 44 predicted proteins | sample tdDd472_FD_66725 | JGI IMG/M metagenome (GOLD analysis project Ga0070729, IMG submission 66725) | Marine sediment microbial communities from the Atlantic coast under amendment with organic carbon and nitrate - tdDd47.2 | ecosystem: Environmental > Aquatic > Marine > Coastal > Sediment | place... | reverse complement strand
GCTTTCTTATTTTTAATGATTTTGCGAATATCTTCAAATTCTTTGATATAATTATTTTGGAAATCTACTCTATCATCATAAATTAAAACACTCTCTGTATGGCTTGATTTTAAGCTTTTTATGAAATCTTTCTTATCTAAATAATCGCTTAAATTTATTTTAATGCTGTATTTCTTATTTTCTGAGTTTATGAATTCAATATCTTGCTTAGTACCTATCTCAAAATAAGGATTACCGAATTTAAAGTTGCTAAAAAGATCAATTTTTTCTTTTAAATCAACTTGTTCACAATTGTTTATAAGAATATTTCTGCTTAAAAAATCCGGATAATCAATAATATCAGCACTATGATATATTTGATTTTTTGTGTCTAAAAGTTGTTCAAATGTTAAGGCTGCATTACTAAATCCTTGTTCATCAAATGCATTAATACAAACAATATTATTCAAGCTATCGCAATGTCTAATTGAGTAATAATGTGGCAATTGAAATTCTTGTTGTAAATCAGAACTTCCGATATTTACAATAAATTGATTTTTTGCCAATTGCTCAGGATTATTATTTTTAATAATCTCTATCTCATCTTTAAATTGTTCTTTACTTATGCTTCTAATTCTTTTGATTAACAATTCTTTAAAATTCTGCGCAGCATCAGTTATTAATTTATTACTGTTTTCGGGAATTACAACTATTGGATATACATTTTCCTCTGTATTATAGTAACTTACATCTGTCTTTTTAACTAATTCTTTAGGCTTTGGATAAACCATATCCTGAACATATAATGAAGAATTAAAGTATGGTTCTAAACGCTCTAACAATGTGAAATTTTCATTTGTATAATGAAAATCTACTTTATCAACCCACATGGTTCCTGTTCCTTTTAATCCAATAAAGATTTTTACATATCTAACATTATCGGGCAAATCACCATCGAAATACGGATAACATGCTGTTTTACCGTGAATTTCTCCCCACCCAAAATTATTAATACTCCAATAATTTGCTAATGAGTAAGCTTTAAATGAATTATCTATATTAACATTGTTGAAAGCGTTAAATTCGGTTTCATCAAGTTCTAATTTGCTTTTATCGTAGTATTTAAGCTTGATATTTACTGCATCGTACATTTTTGTTCCAAGTCGCATTTGATTTGGTACAAGGTTTTCTAATTTAAGATTAAGTTTGAGAGAATAGTTTCCTGGTATAACTTTGATAAAATCGCTTAATATTCCTGTTCCAACTCTCTCTGTTTCGTCTGCTACATCTCTGGTTATTTTTACTGCATGAATACCATCATATATTTCACTGCTATCCGTTTCATTTATAGTTGAATTTATCCATTCAACCTTTTCTCCTGTTATTTTCCAACCATTTATATCAAAAGTTTTTACTCCATTCTCCTGATAATAAATCTTACCTGTTTCAAACGAAGGGTTTGGTACAATATTACCAAGTACTTTTTCGTGGTTTCGGTTATTAAAAGGAATTGCGATAGGATCTTTTGCCGACCAGCTTGTTTGTAGCATAGATTGATCGTCTTTTTTGCATCCTGAGAGCAGGATTGCTACTAAGACTATAGGTAGTGCGTTTTTAATACTCATAATTCATTCCTAAATTATTATATGAAAATACGCTTATTTATCTAGGTGAAGATATATAAGTCAGAAAAAGTTATTAAAAATTAATGCATTTTTATTCACAAGTCAAGAAAACAATTGACAATGTTCAATTAGCAATTAACAGAAATAAACCATTTCTTGTTTCTTAACTTTGACAAACTGACTTTCTAAAATAAAAAAGCATAACTGCTCCGTTATGCATTCTACACTTTATTGTATACATGCCAAAAGCTGGCGCTCGTTTCTGAACGAGTGACATATATTTTTAGAATAGTAATGCCCGCGTTATATCAACAATGCACGCGAGCATTACAAATTAAGCCGAACTTAGGGTTAGTTTCATTTATTTTTTTGCAATTCATTTAAGACCTGTTGTAAGCTATCATTCTCATTATATAAGTTTTCTATTTGATTCTTTAGAGTCTCTTCATCTATATTTCTATCTTCAACATGATCATTCGAAATCATATACACAAAAAATACTGCAATAAGCACCTGTCCTAAATTAAAGAATATATGCATTAAAACCGCATACAAAAAACCAAGCCTTAACCTTACATAAGAAAATGCTACACCTACAATCAAGTATGGAATTAATATCAACGGAATAAATATTATTAATTCATTTGTAACTTCAAATTTAGCTAAATGAGCAACTGCAAATAAAACTATTGAAGTATAATAAATATACACAATGTGCTTCTCCCAGAATCTCTCACAAAAACATACTATACGTTTTTGATTTAGTAACCAATAAACTACTATTAAAGAAATTCCTAGAATACATATTTTAATAAAAAATCTAAAATTAAAATCAATTATTAAATAAAATATTTCATAACTAAATAATCTATCAACTAAAAAAACTGATACTGCAATCTTAATATAACTAGGTTTAAATACCAATCCTAATCGATAGATTAACTCCTCTATAATTGGGAAGATAAAGATAGTGTAGGCTATAAAAAGAATAGGATGAAGTTCTGATGCAATAACTTTCAAATAATCCTTTAAGTTAAAACGCTCCGTTATATAATCACTTATGAAGCAATTAATTACAATTAAAAATAAAAGTAGGAATATGTATCTCTTCCAACCGAACTTTTTCCTGTTTAGTCTATCCGTAATATTAATTGGATTAAATATATCTCTTAACATGCTTTATAATATAAATAGACTGCAAAAATAATTTACTAAATGGTAAACTTAGATTTGCAGCCTTATTACTTACAATTATTCTTAAACAGAACTATTTTTTCTGATACTCATTAATTAATTTATTTAAACTATCACGTTCATTAAGTAAATTTTTAATCTTTTGTCTTCTTTCCACCTCCGACCCATTATTTACTCCTGCTGCAGCACGAATTTTTCGTGTGGCTATCTTACTACAATAATATCATTAATTAATCCTTTTTCACCACTATAATCTCTAGCACTGCTATAAACGTAATCTTCAGGATAATATACCAAGCCTTCTACTACAGGATTATTATGAATATAAGTAATCTTTTCAATAATTACTTTATTACTCCATAACTCTATAGGTTTATTATCGTGTCTCCAAAACTGATACTTACTTACATTCGAAGATTTTGTCCCAGCTTTCAAGAATTGTTCCAACAACCATTTTTTTCTGCTTTCTTTAGGATTGTTTTTTATAGCCATTACAATTGCTTTACTTGTAAAACGTTTAAAATCTCCTAAAAGTAATTCAGGTTTTTGACCATTTACGCTTCTAAAAATTAAATGAATATGATTAGTCATAATGCACCATGCGAAAATCTCCATGCCTTTTTCTCTTTGGCAATAATGCAAGCTATCAATAAGAATATTCTTGTATTCATTTCTAGTAAATACATCAATCCATTCAACTACTGCAAAACTAACAAAATAAACACCTTCTGGATTATGAAATTTGTAGTTGCGACTCATAAAACCAAATATAAAATATTTATTTTCATAGTAATGAATGACTATCAATAAAGTTTTAAACCACACGATAAAATCGTGCGGTAGCGAAGTATTATTTTAAACAAAAAAGGTCTCCCGAAATTCTCAGGAAACCTTTTTTGTTATTCTATTAATTGAGTTTTTTACTTATTATAAATCTCTCCTTTTGAGGCTTTTAGCGTATTTTGCAATAAGGAAACTATTGTCATTGGACCGACGCCACCTGGAACCGGAGTAATAAAATCAGCTTTTTCAGCTACCTCATCGAATTTTACATCGCCAAGAAGTTTCCATCCTGATTTTGTTTTATCTGATTTAACACGTGTAATACCAACATCAATTACGGTTGCTCCTTCTTTTACCATATCGGCAGTTAAGAATTCTGCAACACCCAATGCTGCAATAACAATATCGGCCCTTGAAACAACTTCTTTTAGATTTTTAGTACGACTGTGAGCCATTGTAACTGTAGCATTTCCAGGATTTGCTTTTTGACCCAATAAAATACTCATTGGTTTACCAACGATATTACTTCGTCCTATAACTACAACATCTTTTCCTGAAGTTTCAATATTGTAACGTTTGATTAATTCCATAATTCCTGCAGGAGTTGCAGAAACATATGCAGGCAAGCCAATAACCATACGGCCAAGGTTGATTGGATGAAAACCATCAACATCTTTCTTAGGGTCAATTGCTTCAATAATTTTTTGATCGGAAATATGTTCTGGCATTGGTAATTGCACTATAAAACCATCAATATCAGGATTTTCGTTTAATTCATGAACTTTACGTAATAATGTATCTTCAGCAATATCATCTTCAAATCTTAGAACGGTAGAATCAAAGCCAACCTGAGTACATGCTTTTTCTTTGTGGCCAACATAAGTTTCACTTGCACCATCGTGACCAACAATAATAGCAGCAAGATGTGGAATTTTTCCACCTGCTTCACGTATTGCAGTTACTTCTTGAGCTATTTCTTCTTTTATATCGTTTGCAATTTTTTTACCGTCTATCAGTTTCATGTCTTTTACGATTTTGTTTATAACCCTTACTAACTATTTAGCTTTATTATTTTATTTGCTTCGATTAATAAGTACTTAAAAATTTAAGGCACTTTAATTTACTATAGTTCACTTATAACTTCTTTATCTCATTCCCTGCATCTTACCCATTAAACCAGCCATTCCTTTACCATCTTTCATCATCTTCATCATTTTCTTCGTTTCGTCAAACTGCTTGATTAAACGATTCACCTCTGTAATATCATTTCCACTACCTCTGGCAATTCTTTTTCTTCTGCTACCATTCATTACCTTTGGATTCTCTCTTTCTTCAGGTGTCATTGATTGGATTATTGCTTCAATTCCTTTGAATGCATCATCATCAACATCCACATTTTTCATCATTTTTCCCATTCCAGGAATCATACCTGCAAGGTCTTTGATGTTACCCATTTTTTTAATCTGGCCTATCTGAGAAAGGAAATCGTTATAATCGAACTGATTTTTAGCAATTTTCTTGCTTAATTTTCGCGCTTCTTCCTGATCATATTGCTCCTGAGCTTTCTCAACCAAAGAAACAACATCACCCATACCCAAAATACGATCGGCCATTCTATCAGGATGGAAAACATCAATTGCATCCATTTTCTCTCCTGAACCAATAAACTTAATTGGCTTGTTTACAACTGAACGAATCGATAAAGCAGCACCACCACGAGTATCACCATCTAATTTTGTAAGAACAACACCATCAAAATCCAAACGATCATTAAATTCTTTTGCTGTATTTACCGCATCCTGACCGGTCATTGAGTCAACAACAAATAATGTTTCTTGTGGATCAATTGCTTTATGAACAGCGGCAATCTCTTTCATCATTTCCTCGTCAACAGCTAAACGACCTGCTGTATCAATAATCACAAGGTTTTGACCGTCCTTTTTTGCTTGTTTTATCGCATTCTTTGCTATTTTAACAGGATCTTTACTTCCTTCTTCAGTATAAACAGGAACGCTAATTTGCTCTCCTAAAACCTTTAACTGTTCTATCGCAGCAGGACGATAAATATCACAAGCAACTAATAATGGATGTTTTTGCTTTTTTGATTTTAAATAATTGGCTAATTTACCTGAGAAGGTTGTTTTACCTGAACCTTGTAAACCGGCAATTAATATTACTGTTGGATTTCCTTTTAGATTTATTTCAGTAGCCTTTTCGCCCATAAGAACTGCAAGTTCATCGCGAACAATTTTAACCATCAATTGACTAGGTTTAATCGCATTAAGAACGTCCTGACCCAGAGCTTTATCCTTTACCGTATCTGTGAAAGATTTAGCTATTTTAAAGTTAACGTCGGCATCAAGTAAGGCTCTTCTTACATCTTTTAAAGTTTCTGCAACGTTTATTTCAGAAATTTTTCCCTGTCCTTTTAATATTTTAAAGGATTTTTCTAACCGATCTGATAAATTTTCAAACATATTTTTAATATTTTATTCTAAGTATCTAAAGTTTAAAGTGCCTAAATTGCCTAAAGTTTTAAATTCTTACCAATTGATGTAAAAATAGCAAGTAATTCAGTAGATTCAGACAAAATTAATTGATTTTTTATAACATTGCTTTTATAAGTATTAGTTAATAAGGCAGATAATTGAATAATAGAAATAGCAAACTTTTTAGTTCTTTGCTCTAATTGCCTACTAAATTCCTTATTTCCCATTTCATTAACCTTAGTCACTCTTTACTTTAGTTCACTTTAAGTACTTCCTTCTTACATTCTTTCCGGAACATTAATTCCCAATAAACTCATTCCCGATTTTATTACTTTACTTACCTGATTTGAAATGAATAATCGGAACATGATAATATTCTGATCTGTTTCGCTTAATACAGGATGATCGTGATAAAACTGATTAAACTCTTTAGCTAATTCATATACATAATTAGCAACTTGTGCAGGACTATGATCTGCAGCTGCTTCTTTTAAAATTTCAGGATATGAATAAACAAATTTTATTAATTGTAATTCTTTTTCAGAGATTTCAGTTTTTGTATGTACAGCATCGGTTAATTTTATTCCTTTAGCTTCCGCTTTTCGCAATAATGACTGAATTCTCGCATAAGTGTATTGTATAAATGGTCCGGTATTTCCATTAAAATCAATTGACTCCTTAGGATCAAAAGTCATGTTCTTTTTAGGATCAACCTTAAGAATAAAATATTTCAATGCCCCTAAACCAATTGTCTCAACAATAGACTTTTTTTCATCATCCTGATATTCATCAAGTTTACCCAGGTCATTAGACATTGTTTCTGCCGTTGAAACCATTTCTTCAAGTAAATCATCAGCATCAACCACTGTTCCTTCACGCGATTTCATTTTACCTTCAGGTAATTCAACCATTCCGTATGACAAGTGGTATAAATTCTCAGACCAATCAAATCCTAATTTACCAAGAACTATTTTTAAAACTTGGAAGTGATAATTTTGCTCATTTCCAACAACATAGATACCTTCATCAGCACTATAATCCGTAAATCGCTGATGTGCTGTACCTAAATCCTGAGTCATGTATACAGAAGTTCCATCAGAACGTAATAATATCTTTTGATCAAGACCTTCTTCCGTTAAATCGGCCCAAACAGAACCATCATCTTTTTTAATTAAGACACCTTCCTCTAATCCCTTAACAACTAACTTTTTACCTAACTTATAAGTCTCAGACTCAAAGTATGTCTTATCAAAATCAACTCCAAGGTTTTTATAAGTAATGTCAAATCCAGCAAGAACCCAATCGTTCATTTTTTTCCAAAGATCTCTAACCTCTGAGTCATTTGCTTCCCATTTACGAAGCATTTCTTGTGCTTCAAGAATAAGTGGTGCTTTTTGTTTTGCTTCTTCCTCAGTTGAACCCTTTTCTATAAGTTCTTTTATTTCCTTTTTATATTCCTGATCAAATTTCACATAATAATCACCAACCAAATGATCGCCTTTCTTTTCAGCTTTTTCAGGAGTTATATCATTTCCCCATTTTTGCCATGCTAGCATGGATTTACAAATATGTATTCCTCTGTCGTTTACCAAATTTACCTTGTAAACCTTATCACCTTGCGTTTCCATAATATTAGCAACAGAATATCCTAACAAATTATTTCGGATATGGCCTAAATGTAATGGTTTATTGGTGTTTGGTGATGAATATTCAATTAAAATGGTTTTAGGATCGGTTTTATCTTTTACAATTCCATAATTATCATCACCAGCAACTGTATTTAAAAAAGTTATCCAGAAACTTTTATTTATTGTAAGATTCAAAAATCCTTTTATTACGTTGTATTCACAGATCTTTTCGACATTATTTTTAAGATACTCACCTAACTCTTCTGCTGTTTGCTCTGGTGGCTTTTTAGATAATCGTAACAATGGAAAAACAACTAATGTAAAATCTCCATCGAAATCCTTTCTTGTTTTTTGGATTTGAACTGATTTAATATCAGGAGTTTGGCTGTATAATTCATGAACTGCTTCTTTAACAGTTTCAATAAGTTGTAATTCAATATTCATAGAAAAATAGGATGTCGTTTAATGTAATTTTTTACTCTAAAATTAGCGCACAAAGATAAGCTCAAATTATCCATTTTACAAATAAAAAAACAGCTCTGTGCACTTTTAAAACTCTGTATTTTGATAAAGAAAACCGCAACAAAAAAGTGATCCGGCTAATGCCGGATCACAACCACCCTTCAAAAATTGGGAAAATATGAAATGAAGGACAGGAAAGTATCTATTTAACCATAACCCAAAATTTTGTATCTGTCATCCATTCTTCCACTTCGCGCTGATCTGTTTCTTCAATAATATCCCAGAATTTTTCGTCAAGCATCCAGTCTTCTATCTTTCTGAAATCAGATTCAGTTCTTGAAAAGGGTTTTTTTTCTAATATCCAGGATGATTTGTTCATCATCCAATCTTCAATACTCCTTTTATTTTCAACAACATTTTCATTTAATAAAAACATTTTTGAGATTAAGTAGTCAGAACTGCTTGATTCAAGGTAACCTTTAGTAGACATGAAATTTTCTGTTTCATTTAGTTCTATGTCTGAATCATTTGAAGTTGTAGAAACCTGATTGATTAGTACCGCAGCCTTTTTACTTACATTAACAGATGTGATTACATTTTGGGAGTACACATTAGCCATAAAAAACATTATAAGTGTTATTGTAGCTAAAAATTTAAAAGTAAGAACGAAATTTTTCATTTGTGTGACCTCCGTTAGTTAATTTGAAAGTATTTATTTATATGACGAACGAGAGAGACTTACGTTACACTATTTTCATATAAAAGACGCTAAGGATTGGTAAAAGATGCATGATTTTATGCTAGATTGAAAAATAATAGCATAATTTATACAAATCAAACAATTTAAGTGAAGGATGTTGAGACTTTAAATTTCTTAATATGATGCGATTAAAAGCTTTATAGTACAATTTTAGTAGCCAAGCTAATCTCATTTTATTAATTATACGAACATACTTAATTAGCTTAATTGAATTTACAAAAGCTTCTTTATCTGTATAATTTTCAAGTAAATATTTTAAATTTTTAACAGATTGTTCAGTCTTATGAATAAAAATATCCGTTTCTTCAAGTCCATCATGCAATAATGGATTATAAATATGACTAATATTAATATTTTGTTTTTTTAGTTCAATACCTAACAAGGTATCCTCATGACCATAAGTAGTGAGTTTCTCATTGAACTTAATTGCATGAAAAACAGATTTTTTGATTAAAAAATTAAATGAGGTAAATGATTTATATGGATTTTCAATCCTAATATGTACAGTTCGAAATTCGCGATTTATTCCATAAAACCAACGAAAATATAATTTATGTTCTTTGGGGGCTGTATGCTCGTACTCTAATCCACCACAAACAACTTCCTTGTTTTTGTTTATAGTTTGAACATAGTTTTTTATAAAATTAGGATTGTAGACTTTGGCATCGCAATCAATAAATAATAAGTAATCGTATTGTGCTTTTGAAGCTAAATAATTCCTGATAGCAGATCTACCTATATTATTTCCCAGCTTCTCATAGCTAACTTTCTCTAAATCTCTCAGTTTACAATTCTCTTCAATAAACCTTGTAGAAGCATCATCAACAATAATTATTTCTGCGTCAATTAAATTTTCTTCAATTTGTTTACACAAATCTTTGATTAGGTCCGTTATTTGATAGTTATATACAGGAATTAAAACCGACAGCATATTATTATTCAATGAATAAAAGAATATTTATTTAATATATTTGTTTCTTCAACGAAATTCAAAATCTAAAAGTATTAAAATTTAAAATATAATTAAGAAATTAATTACAACATCTTTTCAATCAGAATAAATAAATAATAGAGTGCAAATACTGTTAAAAAATGTTAACAATAAACTTAGTGCTCAAAATTTAATAAATTTGCTGTTTAAAAAAATAATAACATGAAAATAACAAAATTACTCTTATTACTCTTAATAGTTAGTTTTTACAGTTGTTCAAACACGTATTCACAAACTTATAAAATTGATGTTAAAATAAATGATCTTAAAAACACAGATATATTCTTAGGATATTATTTTGGTGACAAAACCTATGTGAGTGATACTACAAAACTAGATTCAAACGGAAAAGGCACATTCACCGGAGACACCCTTCTTGAACAAGGAGTTTACATTGTGATTTTACCCTCAAAAAAATATTTTGATATTATTGTTGGTGAAGATCAAAATTTTTATGTTGAAACTTCATCTGATAATATATTAAGTGATTTAAAAGTTAAAGGTTCTGAAGAAAACGAGAGTTTTAAAAATTTCAGAAAATTCATGATGAATAGTAATGCTGAATCAGCTAAAATCCGTAAAGAAATGCAAGGATTGGATGAAAACAGTGATTCCTTAGAAATGCTTAAAAAGCAATTTGAGGCTTTAAGCAGTGATGTAAAAAAATTCTGGGATAAAACGATTCAGGCAAACGAAGGAAAATTACTTGGAATCCTTACAAATGCAATGAAAAATCCTGAAATACCTGAAATTGTAGTCCCAGAGAATATTGAAAATAAAGACTCAGTTAAATGGTTTCATTCATATAACTACAACAGAGATCATTACTTAGATTATATTGATTTTAGTGATGCTCGATTTTTAAGAACTCCTTTCTTTCATAATAAACTTGAAACTTTTTTTACTAAAGTGCTTATTCAGAATCCTGATACTATTAATAAATATATTGATATTGTTGCAACTCAAGCTGAAGAAAGTGATGCAGTTTTTCAATATGTTATTCATTATCTAATTAATACATTTCAGAAAAGCACCATAGTGGGAATGGATAATGTATTTGTTCATATTGCTGAAGAATACTACATTTCAGGTAAAGCAGACTGGGTATCTGATGAAACAATGGAAAAACTGAAAGAAGAAGTTGCCAAGCATCGTTTTAATTTAGTTGGCAATATAGCTCAGAATTTAAAAATGGAGACTATAAACCAAGAATATGAAAGTTTACATGAAATAAAATCCAAATTTACATTAGTATATTTCTTTGAACCACATTGTGGTCACTGTAAAAAAGTAACTCCTGAAGTTCATAAACTATACCAGGAATATAGCAGAGAAGATTTTGAAGTTTTTGCGGTATACACACAAGGAGATAAAACAGAATGGCTTGAATATATTAATGATAAAGCTTATGATGACTGGATTAATGTTTGGGATCCTTACAACCTAACAAATTTCAGATTCTTTTATAATATTTATAGCACTCCTACTTTATATTTGCTCGATAAGGATAAGAAGATTGTTTCTAAAAGAATTGGAGCTGAAACGCTGAAAAGTATTCTTGAAATAGAATTAAAGAAATAAGAAAGAAACTAAGAAATAATGTTAAAAAAGAGGCTATTTAAACCTCTTTTTTTTTGTCTACACTTCAACAAGCTCAGCGTGAAAATATGATTAACAGGAAATTGTCATCCTGAGTTTATCGAAGGATGAACAACCTAAAGCGTTTTAGCAGTCGCTTATTAATCCTTATTACTATCATTATCTCGAATTAACACCGAGAAAATAAATAATATTATTACAGAGGCAACGAAAATGATAAATAATGAGGTAAATATTTTTCGCATAACATCCTCTAGCGAAATAATATCCCATATTCCTAACAAAGAAATAACAGTTATAAGAAGTACAAATGTTATTAAGATGTAAGAAGTAATTTTTTTCAATCCTTTCATAGTGTCAGAATTTAGTTTGTTTTTTCAAAAATAAGGATAATTCGTAAATTGATTTAAAGTTTTGTGTTTTATTATTTGATTTTAACGTCCATTTAAATGAATTTTCTTCTGATTCAACTTTAATATTCGTTATTAACTCATTTCCTTTTTCTACTGTAAAATTAAGCCTTTCAAGTGCCTTTTTAGTCCAATTATAACTGGCTCCTTCACCAAACAATCCTATCTTTTCTTTATGTTTCCGTTTTAACCTGAAATCACCTTTGATTTTATCAAAATGTAAATTTGAGTTTTCAAAAAGCTTGTTAAATTTCTCGTTAAGTATTAAATCTTCTGGCGCACCCTGAAAAATCTCATTATCAATCATTAACCAAATCTTATCGGCTTCCTGAATAGCAATATTTAAATCGTGAGTAGAAAATAAAATTGTTTTACTCTCCTCTTTCGATAATCTATTTAATAAATGTACTATTTCGTATTTATTAGGCAAATCAAGAAAAGCTGTAGGCTCGTCGAGAATAATGAATTTAGTATTTTGAGCCAATGTTCTGGCAATCATTACTCTTTGCCTTTCTCCATCGCTTATTTCATTAATGTTTTTTTCGCGTAAGATATCCATTCCAACCATTTGCAAAGCTTTTGCAGATTGAATTATATCTTCTGATTTTAGCTTTCCAAACCAATTTGTATGAGGAAATCTTCCAAGTGAAACTAAATCAATTACTTTCAGATTATTTACATTGATAATTTCTGTTGATACAAAGCTTACCATTTTTGCAAAATCGGATCTATTATATTCGCCTACTGTTTTATCATAAAATCTTACGTAGCCACTTAAAGGATTCTGAAGTCCAGCTATATTTCTTAAAAGTGTACTTTTACCAACACCATTTTTACCAACAAGTGCTATTAATTCACCATCGCAACCAGTTAAATGTATATTTCCAAAAAGTACATTATCTGTATTCTTTATAGATGAATAACCAATCTTAAGATTCTCTATACTTAATATGTTATCTGGCTTTTCCATTAATAGTAACTATACGGCAGCTAATTTTCTATTTTTAATAATAATCCAAATAATAACAGGAATTCCAATTAAGGCTGTTATTGAATTTATTGGTAATATCTTTTCCTGACCCGGTAATTGCGAAACTATATCGCTAAATAATAATACAATCCCTCCAATAATCATGGTGCCAGGCAATAGGGTTTTATGATTTGCTGTTTTAAATAAAATACGAGCCACATGTGGAACTGCTATTCCAATAAAACCTATTGGACCACAAAAGGCTGTAATACTTCCAGCTAGCAAACTTGTACTAAAAAAGACTAAGAATCTCGATAATTGAACATTCAACCCCATACTTTTAGCGTAATTTTCTCCTACCAGCATAGCATTCAATATTTTAATTAATAAGAATGTAATGAATAAACCAACCATTACACCGGGAATTAACACCTTTAACTGAGCTAAGCTCACACCACCAAGACTTCCCATTGTCCAAATAATAAATGCCTTAAGCATTGACTCATTACTAAAATATTGCAAAATATTAACTATGGCAGCAGTTGCGCTTCCAAACATAATTCCTAAAATAAGAATTGTCATTATATCTTTTACTCTTGTAGATATAGCAAGAATTAAAAACAAAATTAATCCTGAGCCTAGCCAGGCAGCTAAGACAATTGTCCAGTTTCCTAAAACACCAAATTGACTTACAACAGCAAATGATGAAATTCCCATAACAAGTATAGCAACACCAAGACTTGCTCCTGCACTTATTCCAAGTACATATGGACCTGCAAGCGGATTTTTAAAAATTGTTTGCATTTGCAAACCACTAACAGATAATGCAAATCCAGCAAAAAGAGCTGTAATAGCTTTTGGAATTCTAAACTGATATATTATTGTAAAATACTCAGAATGATCTGATTGTCCGGTAAATAATATTTTTATCACCTCCTTAAATGGAATATTAACAGAGCCAAGAATAATGTCTGTAATAAATAATCCTATTAAAGCAATAACAAGAATTAACCACTTAAAAATAATTTGTTTTTTAATCGTCAAAACTTAAAAATTTTAAAATGCTAATTTAAATAAAAAAGTATGGATTTAATTTATTTGCTTATAATAAACCAACTCATGATCTTTTAACAAATCCGGATGGAATATTTTGATCATATCTTTTAGAACAATATTTGGTTGAACAAGACCTGTCTCCCAGTAATCATTCCCTCCAAACTGATTCATTCTTAGATTATTATTATATATCAGACTTTCATTAAAAGGTTTGAAGTTTTTAAATCTTTCGTCAACTTTCAGGATATCGTTTTTGTTGTTAGAATTTCCTGTGTGTATCCATATTTCAGCTTCGGTTGCTTTTGCAAAAATAGATTCAGTATTAAAAGGCTGACTCTCTCTTGAATCATTCTCATTCCATAAGTATTCGCCACCAGCATCTTCTACCATTTTTGCTAAAAAAGATTTACCACCTGGAACATACCATGAGTCTTTGTACGGCAAACCAATTAATACTTCAGGTTTATTTGTTAGATTTTTAGTAATATTTAACAAAGTATTGTATTCTTTTTCAATTGAGTCGAAATATATATTTGCTTCATCTTCCATGTTATAAAATGCAGCTATAAACTTTATCCATTCTAATTTTCCTAAAGGATGATCCTCAAGATATTCGGCATTCATTACTGCATTAATACCAAGGTCTTTTAAGCGTTGATTGTAACCTGCAATTTCACCTCCAATACCATAAGTTATAACCAAATCAGGTTTCATCCCAACAATTAGTTCATAATTTAGATTACTGTCGAAACCAACATCAAATACCAATTTATTTTCAATGTTTTCCCTAACCTCTTTATTATTAGTAAAATCAGTTCCTGAAACTCCAACAATAGATTCTGTTTTATTTAAAATATCAATAAAAGCCACATGGGTTGTTGATAAGCAAACAACTTTTTCAATAGGCGTTCTTATTACCATATATTCATTTGCATAATCAGGTAGTACTTCATCCTTATCAACTAGAAGATATTGATATTCTACATTATCAGCACCCGACCATGGATTTAAAACAGTGATTAATTTATAGTTATCAATTTTATCAATCTTAAAACCTTTAGCATATTTCAAGATAACTGATTCCTTTTGATTATCACTTTGATTGCTATCAACTTTCTTGCTGTTTGAGCATGAGAATAGTATAAATAAGAAAATAATTCCAGTAAGCTTTAGCTTCATATTAACTTTATAAAATTTAACGGATTCCAAAATTATGATTTTAAATTTTTATATTGATCTGTTTTTTGATTTTTAAACAAAAATCAATTAATAAACTTTATTTATGCGCTTGCGTATAATAATTTAGTGGTTTTTTTTATCTTTAAGGCATAGGCTTTATGCTCTCTAAATAAATTGTTTATTTATTATGCGAAATCTTATCAAGACGCTTCTTTTTATTTTGATTCTTAATATAAGCGCAACTGCATTTGCAGGATATTTTCAAACAGATACAATTTATTTTAAAGGAAATTATGACTACCCTCCATATCACTTTCTTGATAAAGAATTAAAACCAACTGGTTTTACTATTGATATAGTAAATGCTATTGAAAGAACCATGGGACTTACTATTGACTTTCAGTTAGATTTATGGACAACAGTAAGACAAGAGTTGGAAAACAATGAAATTGATGGTATTCCTGGAATGTCATCATCACCTGAAAGAAGTAAATCATTTAATTTCTCTGCACCTTATAGTTATATTTCACATGCAATTTTTGTAAGAGACGGAAGCGAAATAAAAACTATTGATGATTTAGAAAACAAACAGGTAATTGTTGTTAAAGGTGATATTATGCATGATTATCTTATTTCTAATAATGTAACCCGATTTATTATACCTGTAAAAAACTATAAAACAGCACTCCGACTACTTTCGGCTGGAGAGTACGAATGTGCCTTAATTAACAAATTACATGGACAGTATGCTATTAATGAATTTAATTTAACAAATTTAAAACCTGTTGGAACAGCTATACAGTCAAGAGAAGTATGTATTGCACTTAAAAAAGGCAATGAAGCTTTACTTGCACAAATTAACAATGGTTTGCAAATAATAAAATCAACGGGCGAGTATGATCTTCTATACGATAAGTGGTTTGGTATTTATGAAAAAAAAGATATTAAAACGCAGGTTTTTAATATTATTGTATGGATTTTATTTCCATTTTTAATAATTCTTTTTGGAATATTAATATGGTCTTGGTCTTTAAGAAAACAAGTAGCATACAAAACAGCAGAGTTACAGAAGGAACTTAATGAACGTAAAATAACAGAACAAAAACTTTTACGTGAGAAATCATTATTAAATTCAATGATTAATTCTATACCCGATTTAATTTTTTATAAAGATAAAAACAATACATATCTTGGTTGTAACGAGGCTTTTCTAAAATTTAATAATTTCAGTGCTAGTAATGTTATTGGAAAAACTGATTTTGATATATTTTCAGAACAACAAGCTGAGTATTTTTATGATATCGATCAGAAAATACTTATTAATAAACAATTTATTAGATCAGAAACATGGGAAACCAACTCAACCGGAGAAAGATTTTTACTTGATACACTAAAGCTGCCGTTTACAGACGAAAATGGAAATCCTTTGGGTATAGTTGGGATATGTAGAGATATTACTGTAAGATATCAAACTGAAAGAGATCTTAAAATTGCAAAAGAAAAAGCTGAAGAGTCTGACCGTTTAAAATCATCGTTTTTAGCGAATATGTCGCATGAAATTAGAACGCCAATGAATGCTATAATTGGTTTTTCAGAATTATTAGTCGATACTGACACCGAAGTTGATGAACGAGAAGAATTAGTAACACACATTAACAATAACTGTAATACTTTGCTTCATTTAATTGATGACATCATTGACCTTGCTAAAATTGAAGCCAATGAGTTATCAATTTTTATTAAAGAAACAGATGTTAACAGTACAATGCAAGAGCTTTATGAAACTTATAATGGAGTAAAGAAAAAAATCGATAAAGACCATTTAAAAATAAAATTAGATAAATCTAAATTCAAAGAGAACTTTTATCTTAAAACAGATCCTTATAGATTTAAGCAGATATTAGTAAACTTAGTAGATAATGCATTTAAATATACCGATAAAGGTTATATTGAATTTGGATATAAGATTTTTAACGACATTAGCATAGTTGAGTTCTACATTAAAGATACTGGAATTGGTATTCCTAAAAACAAACAAAGTGAAATTTTCCAGAGATTCAATAAAATTGAAACTAATAAATCAAAACTTTATAGAGGTACAGGACTTGGACTTACAATTACCCAGAATTTAATTGAAAGATTAGGAGGTACAATTAGATTAGAATCCGTGGTAAATGAAGGATCAGTTTTCTATTTTACTTTACCACTTAATTTTGTCGATGTTGACAAAGCTAAAAACATTAAATCTGAAATTGCTAATAGTGATAATGCCTGGGAAGGCAAAACGATATTAATAGCTGAAGATGAGGAAAGTAACTACAAATTTCTTGAAATGCTTTTAAAAAAGAAAGGATTGAAATTGCTTAAAGCAGAAAATGGATATGAAGCTGTAGAAATGTGCAAAAGTCATTCTAAAATTAATTTATTATTAATGGATATTAAAATGCCTGGAATGAATGGCTTAGAGGCAACCAGAAAGATTAAAAAATTAAAACCTGAAATTCCGATAATAATACAGACTGCCTACTCAATGCAGAATGATGAAAAAATAAGTACTGAAGCGGGTTGTGATGATTACATTGTAAAACCAATTAAAAAAGAAAAATTATATTCACTTGTTTCTAAGTGGATTACTTAATATAGAATTGTAAGTTCATATTTTATTTTATTCACGCATACATTGAGTAAATGAAAAAAATACCTTTTACAATAAAGTCTTTTTTCTTGACTGTCGCGTTAATAATTCTATTCATTGAGAAATCGATGTCAAATAGTTTGGCTACTCAATTTGAAAATATAAAAAATAGTAATACTACCCTTTTGATATATTCATCTGTTTTAATATCAATTATTTTTATTCTATATCTAGTAGCTGTAATAAAAAGATTTATCCTAAAGAAAAAATCACATGAAGAATTGAAGAAAGAAATTGAAGAACACAAAAAAACCTCTCAATCATTAAAAATAAGTAAAGACCGATTTGACCTTGCAATGAAAGGTTCTAATGATGGACTTTGGGATAGAGATTTAATTAATAATACCGTTTACTACTCTGAAAGATGGAAAAGCATGCTTGGTTTTTCAGATATAGAATTTCCAAACGATATCAAGTCATTTGAAGAAAGAATTCACCCTGATGATATTGAAAAAGTGAACAGTGTGTTTCTAAATCATTTAAACAAGAAAACTGACTTTTACGAAAACAAATTTAGAATAAGACATAAAGATGGTAGATATATATGGATACACGACAGAGGAAAAGCAATCTTTAATAAAGAAGGTATTCCTATTCGAATTGTAGGAACACATACTGATATTACCGAAAAACAAAAAATTGAAGATGAGCTACATCAATATCAAGCACACCTTGAAGAAAAAGTAGAAGAACGAACCAAAAAATATTTTAAGGCTAAAGAAAAAGCAGAAGAAAGTGATCGTTTAAAATCAGCTTTTCTGGCAAACATGTCGCACGAGATAAGAACACCAATGAATGCAATAGTTGGTTTCACGGATCTTTTAACTGATCCTGATTTAACTCCTCTTCAAAAAGATGAACTTATACTTCATATAAATAAAAATTCAAATACTTTGGTTTATCTTATTGATGATATTATTGATATAGCAAAAATTGAAGCGGAACAGTTAAAAATAAACAAAACAGAATGCAATATAAACCAAATCTATTCTGAAGTTTATAATTCATTTCTTGAGACAAATGAGATAAAAGAAAATAGTTCCACTAAACTTATATTAAAAAAGGGTATACTAAGTGATAATTTCACGATTAATACTGATCCTGTGCGATTTCAGCAGATTTTAATAAATCTTATTGGAAACGCATTAAAATATACCGAAAAAGGTCATGTTGAATGTGGCTATGAAGTAAAAACTGATAAACACAATTCATACCTTGAGTTTTACATAAAGGATACTGGTATTGGTATACCTGAAGAAAAACACAAATTCATTTTTGAACGTTTTAGCAAATTAGAAGATTCTAAAACAAAATTATATAGAGGAACAGGACTTGGACTAACCATAACCAAAAGTCTTGTACAATTGTTAGGTGGTAAGATTTGGCTTGAATCTAAAGAAAATAAAGGATCAACATTCTTTTTTACAATTCCAGTAGAAGAATTTAAAGGCCAAACTAAAAAAGAAAAGAAGGATGTTGATGAATGTATAAAAGACTGGAAAGATAACACTATTCTTATTGCTGAAGACGAAGATAGCAACTACAGAGTTTTGCAAATGGCTTTACGAAGAACAAACATTAACATTTTAAGAGCAGAAAATGGACAACAAGCAGTTGATATATGTAAAGCTAACAAAAAGATTAATTTGGTACTAATGGATCTAAAAATGCCAGATATAAATGGTATTGAAGCAACTATTGAAATAAAAAAAGTAAGACCAGATCTACCAATTATTGCTCAAACAGCTTATGCAATGACAGAAGATAAAAAGACTTCTATTGCAGCCGGATGTAATGACTATCTGGCCAAGCCAATTAAATCAAAAGTATTAATTTCTACTTTAAATAAGTACTTGAATTAGTAATGAATTCTTCCTTTCAAATCATCCATACAGAAATACAAAGGAGTACCAGCATCAGAAGATGATAATTCAAATTCAAGGCTTTTAACAATTCCTAAATCTCTTAAATCAACGTAGTTCCAGTTTCCAACAATGTAGTCATCTTCATTATTATCAAAACGATAATCAGCAAGAAAAAAATCTACAGTTCCGGTTATTTCATTAGAATAGCCTATTCCAGTTATTGTAAGTTTAAACCAATCAGGATCGCTCCCATCTCTACCACCAAACTTTTTAGCGTAGTCATACCCATATTTTATTGCAAAAAAAGTGTAAGTTGAATTAGTAATCCGCACAACACGAGGCTCTTCCATTTCCAAAAAATCAATCACAACCTTTTCAAACTGATGTACACATACGTAATTTTCAGATTTTTCAGCACCCCATCCGGCGATTGAAGCATATTTAGCTATCTCATTATAAAGAATAGAATTTTCTACATTTGAATATGAAAATCCGCTCCAAGAGTTCCAATCAGGATAATATACGTTATTAAAAATTTTATTTCCCGAAGTAAACTGCCCAATTCCATCAGAACCAATCCAGTAAGATTGCTTTTCAAGTTCAAAATCCTCAAAATCTGCAACTTCTGTTCTAAAAGTATCTTCATCTGTGCATGATATTATAAGCATAGCTATCAGAATTATAAAACTATAAAGATTCTTAATTTTCATATTCACAAAATTACACGTCGAAAGTAGCAAATAAGAGTTTTACACACAAACTTTATTAAAGTTTAAACAAGTATATTAATCCAACACCAAAATAATTGTTAGCAGAATACTGCGAAAGACCAAAGCCACCAGCAACATCAAATTGTAAATTAGGTAAAACTAAAAAGGTAACTCCTCCATTAATTTTATTATCGGCATATGCATATTTTGAGAAATCTCCATAAACTTCAACAAAAGCTCCCACTTTTTCGCTTATAGAAAAACCGCTAACAAAAGTGTAAGTTCCAACCGAATAGTTCACATCAGGTAGATATTCAACTCCAATACTATATCCCACAGACCATGACTTATTAATGGTATGGTTAAATGTCATTGCCATCTGAGCACTATGATAATCCTGTAAAAACTCCTTTGCTCCTGTTTTTGCTATATTTATGTGTGTTAAAAATGCAATTTGAGGAATCCATCCATCTTCTTCGTTTACATGAATTTTTGCTCCAATACTAAAAGGTGAAAAACCTTTAATATCATCAAAACCTGTACTCTTTGTCATACCATATTCTGTAGCAAAACGCAATTCAAAATTCTTAAATAAACCGTAACGTAACAACATTGATGAATACGATATATTTTGAATTTCACTCGTTTCGTTTTCATATAAAAATCCATCTTCGAACTGAAAATATCCTTTTGGAACTATAAATGCCGACTCTGTTTGGTCGGGCCTATCACCTATTAATTCAACTACTTCGTTCTCTTGAGCAAATACACTAAAAAATAATACACTTAATAAAATAGTTAAATAGCTTTTCATAATTTGTTTTTTTTGATTTGTTAATTTCTAATAGATATGTGTTAATAATAATTATTTGATGTTAACAAAAGCATTTGTATTTTTGTTTAATAATTTTCGCCAAATATGAGTAAAGATAAGGAAAAGAGAAGAATAGATCAACTAAGGAATTTACTTCATCATCATAATTACCAATATTATGTTTTATCACAACCCGAAATAAGCGATTTTGAATATGATAATCTTTTAAAAGAGTTAATGGATCTTGAATTAAAAAATCCTGATTTTTTTGATCCAAATTCACCTGCACAACGTGTTGGAACCGACATTAGCTCGGATTTTAAACAAGTTACTCATAAATATCCTATGTTATCGCTGGGCAACACCTATTCAAAAGAAGAAGTTTCAGATTTTGAAAATAGAATAAAAAAAGCGCTACCTGAAACTGATCTTGAATATGTTTGTGAGTTAAAATATGATGGTGTTGCCATAGGAATTACTTATAAAAAAGGATTATTAGTGCAAGCTGTAACGCGTGGAGATGGAGTTCAGGGCGATGATGTAACAAATAATGTAAAAACAATAAAAAGCATACCATTAAAGTTAAAAGAAGGAAACTACCCTGAAGAATTTGAAATTCGGGGCGAAATTCTTTTCCCTCACGATGGTTTTAATAAGCTAAATAAAGAGCGTGAAGCTGAAGGAGAACAATTGTTTGCAAACCCAAGGAACGCTGCCTCAGGAACCTTAAAAATGCAAAAATCGTCTCTTGTTGCTAAACGCCCCTTAGATTGTTATTTATATTATGTGTTAGGTGAGAATCTTCCTTTCGACACACATTACAATAACCTTACAGTAGCCAAAGATTGGGGTTTTAAAGTACCCGAGCACATAAAAAAGTGTAAAAATATTAATGAGATATTCGATTTCATTCAACATTGGGATACTGAGCGTAAGAACTTACCTTTCGACATTGATGGAGTTGTAATAAAAGTTAATTCATATAAACAACAAAAAGATTTAGGATTCACAGCAAAGTCTCCTCGTTGGGCAATTGCTTACAAATTTAAAGCCGAACAAGCAAAAACAAAACTATTAAGTATTGATTATCAAGTTGGAAGAACTGGCGCCATAACTCCTGTTGCTAATCTTGAACCTGTATTACTGGCAGGAACAACTGTAAAAAGAGCTTCACTTCATAATTCAGATCAAATAGATCTTTTGGATATTCGGGTTAACGATTTTGTTTATGTTGAAAAAGGTGGTGAAATTATTCCTAAGATTGTTGGTGTTGATAAGGATCTGAGAACTACAGAAAGTAGAGCAGTAGAATATATAAAAGAATGCCCTGAATGTAGAACAGAGCTTGTTCGCGATGAAGGAGAAGCAAAACATTATTGCCCCAACGATACCGGTTGCCCACCACAAATTAAAGGGAGAATAGAACATTTTATTAGCCGTAAAGCAATGAATATTGGAGCTGCTGAAGCTACTGTTGAAGCTCTTGTAGATAAAGGTTTAATTCATGATATAGGAGATTTATATTTTCTTTCAAAGGAGGATGTTTTATCTTTGGAAAGATTTGCAGAAAAATCAGCAAGCAACTTAATAGAGAGTGTTGAAAAATCTCAGAATGTTCCATTTCACAAAGTATTATTTGCATTAGGAATTCGATATGTTGGAGAAACAGTTGCAAAAACAATTGCAGCTGAACTTAAAAGCATTGAAAACATTAAAAATGCAAGTTTGGAAGAGTTAGTTGAGATAAATGAAATTGGAGAACGCATTGCTGCAAGCATTATCGATTATTTTAAATCGGAAATAAACTTAAAAATAATTGATAAATTAAAAATATCGGGAGTACAACTTGAAATTAATGAAGATAATGAACTGCAGATTGAAAATAAATTAAACAAGCAAACGTTTGTAATTTCTGGCAGCTTTGAAAAACACTCCCGCGATGAGCTTAAAGAGCTAATTATAAAATATGGAGGTAAAAACACTGGTTCAATATCTGCTAAAACAAATTATTTACTTGCAGGAGAAAATATTGGACCGGCAAAACTAGAAAAAGTCAGAAAATTAAATATACCAATAATATCCGAAGATGATTTTTTGAATATGATTGAATAATAATAGATATTAATCGGTTCGATGAATAAAAATTTTATTATAATTGTAAGGTGAGCGTAATAAAAAATATAAAATGTAAAATTGGTCGTTACAATCTGAAAAAGCAACTTAAAAATCTTAACAGACAGGTAAAGACCAATAATTTCAATACAGCCAAATCAGCCGGGATACTTTTTAGTTCTCCTGACGATGATTCATTCAATGCTATAAAGGACTTTTTAACATTTCTTTCAGAAAAGGATATAAAAGTTTATGCATTAGGATATGTTCCTTCTAATAAAATTCCACAACAATTTTTAATGCGTAAAGGCATTAATTTTTATTGTAATACAGATCTAAATTGGTACTATAAACCCAAGAATGAAATCATAGAGCAATTTGTAAAAAGAGAATTTGACATCCTATTTGATTTAAGCTTAAAAGATTATTTTACAGTTAATTACACAGGATCGCTTTCTAAATCATCCTTCAAAATTGGTGTTCAAAAAGAAAATGCTTACCAGGATTTGGTAATTGATGTAAATAAGAACAATACGGTAGATTATCTTATTGAGCAAATAAAACACTATTTAAACATCTTAAATAATTAGAGCATTATGAGCAATCAGCATAAATTCACTGGAACAGGTGTTGCCATTATCACACCATTTAATTCAGATTTAAGTATCGATTTTAATAGCCTTGAAAAGCAAATTGAGCATCTAATTTCAAATAATATTAATTACTTGGTTGTACTTGGAACAACCGGAGAATCGGTTACTCAATCGGAATCTGAAAAAAATGAATTAGTTAAATTCATAAAGGAAAAGGTAAACAAAAGAGTACCTATAGTATTAGGAATGGGAAGCAATAATACACAAGCTCTTGTTGAGAAAATCAAAAAAACCGATTTTACAGGAATTGATGCTATTTTATCGGTAGCTCCTTATTACAATAAACCGACTCAAGAGGGTTTATATCAGCATTTTAAAGCAGTTTCCGAAGCCTCTCCTGTTTCAGTAATATTATATAATGTACCAGGCAGAACCAGTTCAAATATAAGTGCTACAACAACATTAAGATTAGCTCATGATTTTAAAAATGTAGTGGCTGTAAAAGAAGCTTCGGGAGATTTTTCACAGGTAATGTATATTGTAAAAGATAAACCAGATGATTTTATTGTATTGTCTGGTGAAGATGCATTAACACTTCCTTTAATTTCAGCAGGAGTTTCTGGAGTTATTTCTGTTGTTGCTAATGCTTTACCAAAAGAATTCTCTGAAATGGTTCAGTTAGCATTAAATGATAATATAAAAGAAGCAAAGAAAATTCATTACAAACTACTTGAATTTATTGATAATCTTTTCGTTGAAGGAAATCCGGCAGGTGTTAAAGAAGCTTTATCGATAAAAGGAATAACTGAAAACCATTTAAGACTTCCATTGGTTCCAGTAAGTAAAGAAACGCATCAGAAACTCAAGAGTTTACTTGAAAAGATATAGCACTTTCATAGCGCAAGCGTCTTCGCTTGTGCTAAATTGAGTTGTCATTCCTGACGAAGTGTAACGCAGATCAGCAATTTTGTTTTTTTAGATTCCGAATTAAGTGCGGAATAACAATATCCTTTTAAAAGTTGTCATGCTGAGCTTGTCGAAGTATAAACAACTTTTAAATATTTTTTCTTGTCTGCACTTCGACAAGCTCTGGATGACATTAATCATTGTGACAAAAAAAGCTGCTTTAAATAAAGCAGCTTTTCTTTTATATCATTTGTTTTATTCGCTCACTCCTTTTCCGTGGCAGTTCTTAAATTTTTTGCCACTTCCACAAGGACATGGTTCGTTTCTTCCTACTTTTTTCTCTACACGAACTGGTTGCGCTTTTTGTTTCTTTTCTCCATCTTCTCCTCCACCCTGATCCGGACGACTAGTTTCAAGTTTGCTATAATCAGTTCTTCTGCGTTGTTGTGCTTCACGAACTTTATCAGGATCCTGTGTTGGAATATGTCCTTTAACGAGAGTTGCTACAACATCACGATTTACCTTATCGATCATTGTTTTAAACAACTCGAAAGATTCAAACTTATAAATTAATAAAGGATCTTTTTGTTCATATGACGCAGCCTGAACCGATTGTTTCAGATCATCCAGTTCACGTAAGTGTTCTTTCCACGATTCATCAATATGCGCAAGAATAGCCGATTTTTGGTATGATTTTACTAAATCGCGACCTTCTGTTTTATACGATTTCTCAAGATTGGTAACTACCTGAATTGTTTTTGTTCCATCTGTTACAGGAACTACAATATTTTCATATGTATGTCCGCTCTTCTCGTAAACATCTTTTAATACAGGATATGCTTGTTGTGCAATTGCTTCTTCTTTTCGTTTATATGTTTCCAGAACCAATTTATAAAGTTCATCTGTTAAATCAGTTGAGTTTTCTTTTAAGAATTTTTGCTCATCAAATGGTGATTCAACTGAGAATGTACGCAACAATTCAAATTTAAATCCTTCAAAATCTGCATTATCTTGATATTCAGCAACTATACTTTCACAAACATCCGACATCATATTAGCAATATCAACACTTAATCGCTCTCCGAATAATGCATTACGACGCTTTTTATAAATAACTTCACGCTGTGAGTTCATTACATCATCATACTCCAACAATCTTTTGCGAATACCAAAGTTGTTTTCTTCAACTTTCTTTTGGGCTCTTTCAATTGATTTAGAGATCATTGAATGCTGAATTACTTCACCTTCTTTTAATCCTAAACGGTCCATAATACCAGAGATACGATCTGATCCAAACAATCTCATTAAATCATCCTCTAAGGAAACAAAGAACTGAGAAGATCCTGGATCACCCTGACGACCTGCACGACCACGTAACTGACGGTCGACACGACGAGATTCGTGACGTTCAGTACCAACAATTGCTAAACCACCTGCATCTTTAACTTCTGTAGAAAGCTTAATATCTGTACCACGTCCAGCCATGTTTGTAGCGATGGTAACACTTTTTGATTTACCTGCTTCTGCAACAATATCTGCTTCGCGTTGGTGTAATTTTGCATTTAATACACTATGTTTAATTCCTTTTATCTTAAGCATTCGGCTTAACAACTCAGAAATTTCTACAGACGTTGTACCAACTAAAACCGGTCTTTCTTTTTGAGTAAGATCAACAATCTCGTCGGCAACAGCATTATATTTTTCACGTTTTGTTTTATAAACAAAATCTTCATGGTCACCTCTTACAATGGGTCTGTTTGTTGGAATTACAACAACATCCAATTCATAGATATCCCATAATTCTCCTGCTTCAGTTTCCGCTGTACCGGTCATACCTGAAAGTTTGTGGTACATTCTAAAGTAGTTCTGTAAAGTAATTGTCGCAAATGTTTGTGTTGCAGCTTCAACTTTAACACGTTCTTTTGCTTCAATCGCTTGATGTAAACCATCTGAATATCGACGTCCTTCCATTATACGTCCGGTTTGTTCATCAACAATTTTTACTTTATTATCGATAACAACATATTCATCGTCTTTTTCGAAAAGAGCGTATGCTTTCAATAATTGATTTATGGTATGAACACGCTCTGATTTAATAGCGTAATCTTGTAATAATTTATCTTTTTTAGCTAATTTTTCTGTTTCTTTAAGTTCAGTCTTTTCCAATTCAGCTACTTCAGAACCAATATCGGGTAAAATAAAAAATGATGGATCATCTAAATTCGCAGAGATAAGATCGTTACCTTTATCGGTCATCTCAATAGAATTATGCTGCTCTTCAATAATAAAGAAAAGTTCATCCGTAACTTTATGCATGTTTTTACTATTATCCTGCATGTAAAAGTTCTCGGTTTTGTGCATCAAAGACTTATTACCTTCTTCAGATAAAAGTTTAATAAGTGCCTTACTCTTCGGTAAACCTTTGTATGCTTGAAGCAATAAGAAACCGGCCTTTTCGGTGTTTTTGTCGTTAAGTTCTTTACGCGCTTCAGCAACTATCTGATTCATTATTTTTCTTTGAGCTTCAATCAACACCTCTACTTTAGGTTTAAGCTCCTCATATAATTGAATATCTCCTTTTGGAATTGGTCCAGAGATAATAAGAGGCGTACGTGCATCATCGATTAATACTGAGTCAACCTCATCGACAATCGAATAATTATGTCTACGCTGAACTAAATCATCAGGATTGATAGCCATATTATCACGCAGATAATCAAAACCAAATTCGTTGTTTGTACCATATGTAACATCTGAAAGGTATGCTTTTCGTCGTGATTCTGAATTTGGATCATGTTTATCAATACAATCAACCGATAAACCATGAAACTGAAAAATTGGTCCCATCCATTCCGAGTCACGTTTTGCTAAATAGTCATTAACAGTTACAACATGTACACCACGTCCGGTTAAAGCATTTAAGAATACTGGTAAGGTTGCAACAAGCGTTTTACCTTCACCAGTTGCCATCTCTGCAACTCTTCCTTGATGCAACACTATTCCTCCAATTAACTGTACATCGTAATGAACCATTTCCCATTTAGTTTCATTACCACCAGCTAACCAAGAATTATGAAATTTTGCTTTATCGCCAGCAATCTCAACATTCTCATAAACTGCAGCTAAATCTTTATCAAATTGTGTTGCTGTTACTTCAATAATCTCATTTTCTTTAAAACGAAGAGCAGTTTCTTTTACAACTGAAAAAACTATTGGTAAAACATCATCCAGCTTTGCTCCCAACTTATCATCTACTATACCCTCAATTTTATCTATCTCATCATATATTGCTTCTTTTTCGTAGATATCAATATCGTCACTTTCAGCTTTTTCTTTGAGCGATTTGATTTTCTCAGTTTCTGCTTTTATAAAATCTTGGATTTCTTTTTTTACATCCTCAGTTTTTTGGCGTAATTCATCGTTTGATAGACCAGTAACAGTATCGTATGCCACCTTTACCTTTTCAAGCATTGGTGTAACTCCCTTTATATCTCTATCAGATTTATTACCAAAAAATTTGGTTAAAGTATTTGTAAACAGGCTCATTATTTATATTATTTGATTTTATTTTTGTTTGATCTACAAATGTAATATTTTACACGTAATTCAAGATATGATTTCCTTAATTTTAGAGCAGTTTAATTACAAATATCATTCTAAGAATCCTATTTGGCAGAATATTATTAAAAATATATTATTAAAAAAACCGCTACTCTTGATTGTGTAGCGGTTTTTATATTATTTACTTAATTTTTCAATATTATTCTCCAGCTCCTCTTAATGTCATTATGTCACGATCGAACATATACATATTTTTGTCCCCTAACATTTTTAGTTTATCAATAATTGTTTGAACAGAAGCTTCTTCTTCTACTTGTTCTGTAACAAACCACTGAATCCAGTTTTGTGTTGCAAAATCATTTTCTTTTTGTGCTAGAGCAGCTATTTCATTAATTGATCCTGAAATAAATTGCTCATGCTTAAGTACTTGGTCAAATAATTTCTTAATACCATCAAATTTTGCAGGTGGCTGTTCAAATGCAGGAACAATAGCATGTCCACCACGTTCATTAATAAAATGGAAGAATTTCATCATATGCATTAATTCTTCTTCAGCCTGAGCAAAAAGCCATTGCGCAATTCCAGCATAACCTTCTGTTTCTGCCCAAGAAGCCATTGCTAAGTATAAATTTGAAGAGTATCCTTCTTTTTCAATTTGATCATTTAAGATCTTTTCAATTTTCTTTGCTAACATAATATTTCTCTTTTAAAAGTTATCTATTTAATATTTACTACAAAAAACTATCTGTTTTGTTTAGCTATTCCAAATCTAAATTAAACTCTTGTTTCAGATTATTAAGTTTTTCATTTTTAGAAAGCATATGCTTATATTTATCTTCAGCAGTATATAATTTATTATTCTCTTCTTCTTTGTCTGATATAATCAATTTAATATCAATGGTATTGTTTTCAAGCTCTACTTTCAAAAACCCTACTAATTCATTTTTAATCTCTTTTATTTTTTCTTCCTGAAGATTATTGTCAATTACAAAGCTTACAATATTACTTTCTTCAAGTTTTGGATCTTTTGATGTAAGTGTATTAAAAATTCGAGGTTTACCTCCCATTTTATCTGAGAACAGATGCCATTTTTCTATTAGCTCCTTTTCAGTAAACTCTTTATTTTGAGTTGGTTCAACAACCTCCTTTTCTTCTACAACTTCAGGTTCCTCAACCTTGCTTCCGCCATTCTGATCTAATTTTTCTTTAATTGAAAAAGAGGAAAATGATTTTGGTTTATTTAGCAAAACCGGCCTTTCCTTTTTATCTAATGGTTTTTTCTCTGGCAGTTCTGGCACTTGAACTTTTTCTATTTTCTTTTCTTCAACTTCTTTCTTTTCTGTTTTAACAGGTTCTTTTGGAATTACTGAATTATTAGAGTTTTTTTTTTCAGCTGTAATGTTACACAAGCTAATTAATGTTAATTCCACATGTAATCGTTTGTTTTTACTCAATCTGTAAGCAACATCGCACTTATTAGAAAGTTCTAGAGCTTTAAACAAAAAGTCTTCGTTGCAAATTAGGGTTTGCTCTTTATACCTATCACGAATATTTGCACCTACTTCTAATAACTGAATTGTTATTTGATCACGACAAACTAATAAGTTTCTAAAATGCTCACTAAGTCCATTAATAAAATGATGAGCATCAAATCCTTTATCAATAATTTCGTTAAATATTATCAGAGTTTCCGAAATCTTATTACCTAAAAAAGCATCTGTAAGTTTAAAATAGTAATCGTAATCGAGTACATTCAGGTTTTCAATAACGTTTTGATAAGTAATGTTACTTCCTGAGAAACTTACAACCTGATCAAATATTGATAATGCATCACGCATTGCCCCATCTGCTTTTTGGGCTATAATATTTAAAGCGTCGGCCTCACATTCAATACTTTCATTTTTAGCTATATACTGCAGATAATCAACAGTATCATCAACCTTAATTCTATTAAAGTCAAAAATCTGACAACGAGATAATATAGTTGGTATAATTTTATGTTTTTCTGTTGTTGCTAAAATAAATATAGCATGTGCTGGTGGTTCTTCAAGTGTTTTAAGAAAAGCATTAAAAGCTTGTGATGATAACATGTGAACCTCATCAATAATATATATGCTATACTTTCCAACTTGAGGTGGTATTCTTACTTGCTCAATAAGATTTCGAATATCTTCAACTGAGTTATTTGATGCGGCATCAAGCTCATGAATATTATATGATCTGTTTTGATTAAATGATTCACAAGATTCGCAATTATTACAAGGCTCTACATTTTCATCAAGGTTTTTACAATTAATGGTTTTAGCAAAAATTCTAGCGCAAGTTGTTTTACCAACACCTCTAGGACCACAAAACAAATAAGCCTGTGCCAAATGATTATTCTTGATTGCATTTTTTAAAGTTGTTGTAATAGACGTCTGTCCTACAACTGACTTAAAGTTAGTAGGTCTATATTTTCGTGCAGAAACAATAAAATTTTCCATAAATGAATTCTAAATATACATTGAAGTACAAAGGTAAAATTTTTGATTAATATACGCTCTAATCTTAAAAAAGGCTTTCAACTATTTTTCCACAATTTATAAAAACAAATTATTTAGTGCTATTGTGTTCATTTACTTGCAATTTGTTTTGTTTAAAAATAAAAAATATTCTATTTTTGCGGCTCATTAAATTATTAACAAAAAATAATACATTATTATGTTAAACAATTACGAAACCGTTTTCATTACAACTCCCGTTTTGTCTGAAGTACAGATGAAGGAAGCGGTCGATAAATTCTTAGGAATTTTAAAAAAAGGTGGTGCTGAAATAGTGCACGAAGAAAACTGGGGCTTGAAAAAGCTTGCTTATCCTATCCAAAAGAAATCTACTGGATTTTATTATTTAATTGAATTCAGAGGCGAAGGCAGTATAATTGAAAAACTTGAATTAGAATACAGACGCGATGAAAGAATTATTCGTTTCTTAACTTTCAAGATGGATAAATTTGCTGTTGCATATAGCATTAAGAAAAGAAGTAAAAAAGAAGTAAAAAAGGAGGAATAAGCTATGGCTCAAAATCAATCAGAAATTAGATATTTAACACCCCCAACGGTAGAAATAAAAAAGAAGAAATACTGTCGATTCAAAAAGAATCAGATTAGATATATCGATTATAAAGATCCGGAATTCTTAAAGAAATTCGTTAATGAACAAGGTAAAATTTTACCAAGAAGATTAACAGGAACATCTTTAAAATACCAGAGAAAAGTTGCTAAAGCAGTTAAAAGAGCTCGTCACTTAGCTTTTTTACCTTATGTAACTGATATGTTAAAATAAGAATACGGAGGAAAAAAAATGGAAGTAATTCTAAAACAAGACATACAAAGCATTGGTCATAAGAATGACATTGTAACTGTTAAGAATGGTTATGGTAGAAATTATCTTATTCCAAAAGGATTAGCAACTTTAGCAACTGTTCCTGCAAAGAAAATGCATGCAGAGAACCTTAAGCAAAGAGCTCATAAAGATGAAAAAATTAAAAATGAAGCTCTGGAACTTGCTAAGAAAATGGAAAAAGTATCACTTTCTATTGGTGCTAAAACAAGCTCAACTGGCAAAATCTTTGGTTCTGTAAATACAATTCAAATTGCAGAAGCATTGAAAGAAAAAGGTTATGAGATTGAAAGAAAAAATATCAGTATTCCTGAAGATCAGATTAAGGAAGTTGGTAAATTTAAAGCTACAATAAAACTTCATAAAGAAGTTAAAGTTGAAATTGAATTCGAAATTGTAGCTGAATAAGCTATTTATATACTCAAATAAAAAAGCTTCCACATATGGAAGCTTTTTTTATGTCTATTTAAAAGAAAAAAGGTTGTCATATTGAGCTTGTCCAAATATAAACAACCTTTCTGCATGAATACAGTACTTACAACAATTGTTTATACTTCGATAAACTCAGCATGACAATTGTTTTTACTTCACTGCAATAGTTTCAATCTCAACCATTACTCCTAATGGAAGTTTAACAACACCATAAGCAGCTCTTGCCGGTGGATTCTCTTTATAATAACCACCATAAACTTCGTTCATAACCTGGAAATTATCCATATCGCTTAATAAACAGGTTGATTTTACAACATTATCGAATGTATAACCCGCAGCCTCCAATATAGCTCCAATATTCTTCATTACTTGCTCCGTTTGTTCTTTAATTCCTTCAGGTATATTACCTGTTTCAGGATTTACAGGTACCTGACCTGAAATATATAATGTTCCATTAACTTCAACCGCCTGACTGTATGGTCCTATAGCTTTAGGAGCCTTTTCTGTAAAAATTATTTTTTTCATGATATCTATAATATTATTTAGTTAAGATTAACAAAATTAACTTAATTTGTTCTCGAATAAAATTTATACAAATGAAAATATTCATTTTAGATAACTACGACTCGTTTACATACAATCTGGTTCATATAATAGAGCAAATTGCAGATGAAGTTGTGGTTAAAAGAAATGATGAAGTTACTATTTCAGAAATAGAGAATTTTGATAAAATTGTATTTTCACCTGGTCCAGGTATACCTTCTGATACAAAAGCAATGTTTACTATTATTGAAACATTCAAGGGAAAGAAATCAATCTTGGGTGTTTGCCTTGGTCATCAAGCAATAGCAGAGTATTTTAGCGGAAAATTAATTAATATGCCAGAAGTTAATCATGGTAGAGAATTTAAAACTCAAATAATAAACAAAGATTATATTTTTAAGAATATTCCTGAAAAGTTTAATTCCGGCAGATACCATTCATGGATAGTTGACAAGGCTAATTTGCCAAAAGAATTAGAAATTACATCCATAGATTCTGAAACTGGAATGATTATGTCATTAAGGCATAAAAAATATGATATTAGAGGCGTTCAGTTTCATCCCGAATCTGTTATGACAAAATATGGATTTAGAATTCTTGAAAACTGGATTATGAAATAATAGGAAAGCTTTTTACTAGTATCTTAATACTTTTAGCTTTTAGCTTTTATTTTATAACTATAGATTATCCTGCCAAGATTTACGCTTATTGTACTTTAACATATCGCGCAAAGTAGAGCCTTTTACATTAATCTGGAAATTATAACTCTGCATTCGTCCCACAGGAATCCAACTAAAGGTCATTTCCCAGCAATGTAGATCGCGTTTTATATTAAGTGAAGTACTCGAAAGTTCTTTTTCCGTAATATCATAATTTGTTCGGAAACTGATATTCCATTTTTTGGTTAAACTAAAAGTTCCTGTTAAGCTAATAGTTTGAGTAACCTTCGACTCATCAAGAGGCTTTGAGTATACGTATTTATATCCACCAGTTAAACTCCAAGGCACGTCAAAATCAACATATGTAACTATCTCATCCTTTATATCATACCTATTATCATTAGAATAGTCAGCATTGCCTTCTGCGCGAGAAAGCCCCATTCCCCCTTGTTTACTTCCTGATCCAGAGCCTTCTTCTCCTTCACCTTTTTTTGATTTCAACTCAAAATCTACAGAAAAATCTATTTTTTCAAGTCTAAAACCTTCATCAAATGAGTTAACGACAGCTGTTTCTGCCGAATTTAAAGCGTAAGGATCAATACTAGCTCCAAAATTTAATTTCAATTTATTATTGAACAATGATGTTCTACCGCTTACACTTATTTGACTCCAGTTTAATGAATCGGCAAAAATATTATAACTACTTGATATCTTGAAACTTTCTAGTAATTTAATTTTTTTTGAAGCATCACTTGTGTCACTATTTGTTCTCACCTTCATTTCAAGGTTATTGTTTAATCCAAATGATATATTACCGCTTTGTCCAGGAGTAGTAGGGAAATTATAAATTCCTGTTTCGTATATTGAGTATTCTTTACTATTTCCTAAAGTGTCGTAAACGTAATCTGAATAATAACCATCGACTAATCCTCCTAAATCCGGAACATATGAGATACCAACAGATGGCGTTAATACATGCCTAATAGCTTCAACTTTAGCTTCTTGATTTTTCATTCTATACATTCCATATATATTAGGACCAACGCTTAATGAAATGGAAGGTTTAATAAGTTGTGCATATTCTAATCCTCGATCTATGGTTGTATCAACATCAACATACTGTTTCCCAGTTTCCGAATCGGTAAGAACATTTCCTTCATAGAGAACTTTCTCTGTATAAACAATACCGGTATATTCAACTTTTGGAGAAAGGTTAAAATGTTGTAAAAGCTTAAAGTTCGTACTTAAAGGTATAGTATGTTGAAAACCATTTTCAAAATCTGAAAATTTAGTGCCGTTAAAAAGCAAACTATCAGGGGTGTCTATTTTATTTTCTAATTTAGAACTGTATTGTACAACAATATCCTCATACCACTTAGTTTCACCAGATGAACTTTTTCTTCTGAAAGGATATTGCCTATCCATATTAAATGTAACAATAGGCAATGTTAAATTCACGTTATTTGTATTGCTATTCTGTGTATGCTTCAGGTCCATATTTAACCTAAAAGGGCTTCCTGCCCAACTTTTTCCGTATGAAATACTGGAACTTTTTGTATTTGTATTTAATTGTTCGGTAGTTTTTGCGTTATAAGTATCATATCCCGTAGTACTATAGTTTACCATTGCTGAGAATTTCCTATTTGGATTTGCCTTAGCATCCTGAGTATGAGTCCATTTTATTTGCATGTTTTTATTTTTCTCATAGTCGGGCAAACCCACCTCGCTTTGTATAAATTCTGCGTAACTAAAATTAAAATTACTTCTAAACTTATATCTTTTAACAAATCTGTATTCTACATCTCCTCCCCAGGAACCTTTAGAAAAAATATCACCAGTTACTTTAAGATCCATTTTGTCATTAATTCCAAAATAGTAACCTCCATCCTGCAAATAGAATCCTCGATTACTTTCTTCACCATATTTTGGAATAATTATTCCTGAGGAATATCCACTTTGACTAGGGAAAAAGCCAAATGGAACACCAAGAAATTTAAATGGAATATCAAGCATTACTAAATATGCTGGACCTGTTATAATTTTATCATTAGGAACAACCTTTGCCTTGGTCATAGATAAATAAAAGTGGGGATGATCTTCGTTCTCGCACGTAGTATATTTGCCATTCTTTAATAAAAAACTATTGTCATGAAGTTTATTTGTTTGTTCACTGTGTAAAAAACCTTGTTCTTCTTCAGTAAATACATCTTCGATATACCCCTTTTTAGTTTTAAAATTATATTTAATAGTTTTAGCAATAAATTCTTCTTGTCCTTCCTTGAATTTCGGTTTTCCAACTAACTTGCCTGTTGAATCGGCTACACCAGATGCAAAAACATAATTATTTTCCTGGTCATATTCTATGTAATCTGCTTCAAGAATTATTTCCCCATAAATAATTTTAGCCTTTTTATATAAAAATACTTTTTTTGAATTGCTTGATAATGCGATTGAATCTTTTGCCGAGTAAATTACTTTTGAATCAAGTGCACTCTCCTTCTGATTTGGCTTTTCACTCGCAAGTGTATCATTTACAGGAACTGAGTCACGTATAGCAATATTTCTTTTATTGTTATTATCCTTTATTTCAACTTGTCTTTCATTTTGGGCAAAGTTTTTGAAAGGAAAAATAATGAACAATACAATAATAAAAACGAAATATCTAAATTTTAAATACAATTTAATTATACTATTTTTGTGCAATTACAGTTTATTTTTTTCGAGTTCCAAAACTAACGAAAATATTGTATACATTATTACTGAAGATGTATTTTATAACAAAAAAAATCAAACAAAAAAGATACCATAAACAGCTTTTATTGCTGTTTATATTTAATATTTTCCTATTTTCTGTAGGTTTTAGCCAAATTAATGAAAGTTATTCAATAAAAACTATTGTTATTGATGCCGGCCATGGAGGAATAGATCCCGGTACTTCAGGTAGAAAAGTTAAGGAAAAAGATATTGCTTTAGCTATTGCACTTAAATTAGGAACTTATATTGAAGAAAATCTTCCTAATGTAAAAGTAATATACACTCGAACAAAGGATGTTTTTGTTGCTTTAGATGAAAGATCGGATATTGCGAATAGAAATAAAGCCGATCTATTTATTTCTATACACGTTGATGGCTGGCACGACCCAAAAGTATATGGAACAAGCACTCACGTAATGGGATTACACAAAACAGAACAAAACTTAGAATTAGCAAAAAAAGAAAACTCTGTAATTTTACTTGAAGAGGATTATACAAATAAATATGAAGGCTTCGATCCCACTTCATCTGAGTCTTATATTATATTTTCATTTTTACAGAATACATATTTAGAACAAAGTCTTAATTATGCATCGTTCGTTGAACAGGAGTTTGAAACGCGTGCTTTGAGAAAAAGCCGAGGCGTAAAACAAGCTGGATTTCTTGTATTATGGAAAACTACAATGCCAAGTGTTTTAATTGAAACTGGCTTTTTAACAAATCCAAGAGAAGAAAGATACCTTTCATCGAATGATGGCCAGGAATATATTGCTTCTGCGATTTATAGAGCATTAAAGAATTACAAAAAAACAATTGAAGAAAAAAGCTCTTTTGTAGCAAAGATTGACTCCTCAATGATAGAACCTGAATCAGATTCAATTTTATTTAAAGTTCAAATTGCTTCCTCAGGAAACTCAATATCAAAAGAATCAGATTTCTTTAAAGGATTTGAAAACGTTGAAGAATTTAGAATCAATAATACATTTAAATATACGATTGGTTCAGCAACAGATTTTGAAAAAATCGTAGCATACAAAAAAATAATAGAAGAAAAATTTCCTGATGCTTTTATTATTGCTGTTAATAAATCAGGAAATATAATACCTCTTAATGAGGCTCTTAAATTGATAAATAACTAATTGTATATGAAACTTAATAAAGAAACTAAACTTGGAATTGTAGCAATAATAATTATATCATTATTTATTTGGGGATTTAATTTCTTAAAAGGCAAGAATATCCTTTCTGCAAACAATTCTTACTATGCTGTTTATAATGATATTGGTGGTTTAGAAGAGGCTAGTGCAGTATCAGTAAGTGGATTTAAAATTGGTACCGTGGAAACCATTAAGTTACTTGATCCTCAGAAAGGAAAATTAATTGTGAAATTTTCAGTTGATAAAGATATAAAGCTACCCAAGAATTCTAAAGCAATTATACACCCTGCTACTTTATTGGCAGGTAAAGCAATTAAGTTGGAATTTTCTGATTTAGAAGAGTATTATTCTAATGGAGATACTGTAATTGGAGTTCTGGAAGTAGACTTAATATCCAGCTTAAGTGAGGAGTTAATGCCTTTAAAAGATAAAATTGAAAATTTAGTACAATCAATGGATTCTGTATTAGCAATATTTGATGATCAAAGAAGAGATAACTTAAAATCTTCGCTTGATAACATTCATAAAATTACTGAAGATTTTAATGATTTAGTAACTGAAGAAAAACAAAAACTAACAAACATTCTAAGCAACGTAGAATCAATTTCTTCTAATTTGAAAAACAATAATGAGCAAATAACGAATATACTTGAAAACTTCTCAAGTATTAGTGATTCTCTTAACAAAGCAGATATTAAAACTACTATTACTAATGCCAACAATACCCTTGCTGAGTTTAGTGCTATTTCTGCAAAAATAAACAATGGTGAAGGAACAATTGGAATGTTAATTAATAACGATTCTCTTTACAATAATCTTAATAACTTATCTGCTGATTTGGATAGTTTGGTTGTAGATATGAATGAAAATCCTGGTCGTTATGTTCATTTTTCATTATTCGGAAAAAAAGACAAAAGAAAAGAAAACTAAATCGTCTTCTAATTGCTTAGACTAAATTTAAATTATCACTTTTTTGACTAAACGTTTTTTTTAATTGATCAGAATCTAATGTAATGTTTAGTTAATTCCAACTAAACGTTTAGATAACAACAATTTAACAATGTAATTACATAACGCCTTGACACACTGGTATTTATGTTTTTATTAGAAAGTTCTTTAAATTAAACAACTGATACAAAAACCCATATATATTTTTTCACAAAAACAACACTTTTTTAATTTTTTTTTCCTTTTTTTTTTCACAAATTTGTTTAACCGGAAAATGGAATAGTGGAAATTTTTAAATATTTGAGAGTTAAATGGATAATAAAAACTACAGTGAAATTTGGAATAATTGCCTTAACATTATAAAAGATAATGTACCTTCAATTAGTTTCAGAACTTGGTTCGAGCCAATCGTTCCAATAAGATTAGAAGACAATATATTAACAATTCAGGTTCCTAGTCCTTTCTTTTATGAATATCTGGAAGAACAATATATTGATATTCTTAGAAAAACCCTGCATAAAGAATTAGGTGAGAATGCTAAATTAGAATACAGTGTTGTTATGGAAAACAGTGTTTATTCCAACAATAAACCATTTACGGTAAAATTTCCAACAAATTATAAAGCTGAATTATCTAATAAACCTGTAACAGTTCCATTTAATTCTGAAGAAAAATCAATTAAAAATCCATTTATAATACCAGGGATAAAAAAGCTACATGTTGATCCCAGACTAAACCCTGACAATAACTTTAATAATTTTGTTGAAGGAGAATGTAATCGTTTAGCAAGATCTGCTGGAGATGCTGTAGGTGATAATCCTGGAGGTACAGCTTTTAATCCTTTATTCCTTTATGGTGATTCAGGATTAGGAAAAACACACCTTTCACAAGCTATAGGTATTAAAGTAAAAGAACAGTTTCCTGAGAAAACTGTATTATATGTAAATGCAAATAAATTCCAAACTCAGTTTGTTGAATCTGTAAGAAATAATAACAAGAATGATTTTCTTCATTTTTATCAAATGATCGATGTTTTAATTATTGATGACGTGCATGAATTTGCTGGAAAAGAAAAAACTCAGGATGTCTTTTTTCATATATTTAATCATCTTCACCAGTCTGGTAAACAATTAATACTTACATCAGATAAAGCTCCTGTTGAAATGCAGGGAATGGAACAAAGACTATTATCCAGATTTAAGTGGGGACTTTCAGCTGATTTACAAGCTCCTGATTACGAAACAAGAAGTTCTATTTTACGCCAAAAGGTTTATCACGATGGTATTGATATGTCTGACGAAGTAATAGAATATATTGCATCTCATATTACAACTAATATTCGTGAACTAGAAGGAGCATTAATTTCATTGCTAGCACAATCTACTCTAAATAAAAAGGAAATTACCCTGGAATTAGCCAGACAAATGATTGACAGACTAGTTAAAAATTCAAAGAAAGAAATATCTGTTGATTATATACAAAAGGTTGTGTGCGATTATTTTAGTTTATCGCCAGATTTACTACAATCAAAAACACGTAAGCGAGAAATTGTACAAGCACGTCAAATTGCAATGTATTTCTCCAAAACAATGACAAAATCATCATTAGCTTCTATTGGAGCATTGATTGGAGGAAAAGATCACGCAACTGTTTTGCATGCATGTAAAACAGTTAATAATTTAATGGACACAGACAAACGTTTTAAGAGCCAGATTGAGTCCATTGAGAAAAAGTTAAAAGTTTAAGTTAAAAAGGCTCCTTACGGAGCCTTTTTTGTTTATCTCCCCTCGTTAGTCTATTTTACAATTAAAATATTTTTCGTTTTTAATCTTTTAACAAGCAGTTAAAAGAAAATAATTGCTAAAATCTAACACTTCACAGAACAACAATCTAAAGTATCTTAAAAGAAACAGTGTTCGATAAATTTTTATAATTTTATGCTGATTATAATTTGTTTATTGTAACATGCATATTTCAAAATATATAAACGCTTTTCTTATAATACTTCTATTACTTTCAATAGCTACATTTAATTCTTGCAAGGAAGATTCTCAAAAACATAATAGCAAAACAGAGCAAACAAATATTCAGTTATTTGCAGCAACAGGTACAATGCTCCCTACTAACGAAATTTGCAATTCATTTGAAACCAAAAAAAGAATAACTATAGAAAGAAACTTTGCTGCATCTGGAGCATTAGCACGACAAATTAAATCCGGCGCTGAAGCCGACATTTATATTTCAGCTAACAAACAATGGATCGATTATTTAATTGAAAATAAACTAATTACCAAAGATAGAATTTCTATATTAGCTAAAAATAAACTTGTAGTTATTTGCAGAAATGATTCAAATATCGAAATTATGTTTAACAAAGAGTTTGATATTAAATTAGCAATTAACGATAATATCTCCATAGGAGATCCTAAATATGTTCCAGTTGGAAAATATGCAAAACAGGCTTTCGATACGCTAGGTTGGTTTAATCAAATCAAGAACAAGATAATACTTGCTAAAGACGTAACTTCGGTTTTACATTATGTTGAAATGGGCGAATCCGATTGGGGAATAGTGTATTATTCTGAAGCAATTAAATCAGACAAGATAAAAATTGCTTATGAAATTCCATTAGACCTCTACGATCCAATTGTTTTTTATATTGCATTATTAAATGAAAATCCTAAAACAATTCAGCTATATAATTATTATTTAAAAGATACAGCTCAGAATATTCTTAGAAAGAATGGATTTAACTACTAATAACTTGAAACTTTTAACCTATAACTAAACGTGTTCAGCTCAGAAGAAATATCAGTAATTCTATTAACCTTAAAAGTAGCTATAACAAGCACTTTATTAACATTGCCTTTGGCAATTTGGTTAGGTTGGATTTTAGCCAGAAAGAACTTCTGGGGCAAATTCTTAGTTGAAGGTTTAGTTAATATACCTTTAGTTGCTCCACCTGTTGTTACCGGTTATTTATTATTAATTGTATTAGGAAGAAATGGTATAATTGGACAATGGTTTTATGAAACTCTCGGAATTAAATTTGCTTTCAATTTCGCAGCATTAATTATTGCATCGGTTGTTGTTTCATTGCCTCTTGCTGTACGTAGTACAAAATCGGCCTTTGAATTAGTTGATCCAAATTACGAGAAAGCATCAGAATCACTTGGGGCATCGAAAACAGGAACGTTTTTTAGAGTTTATTTACCTTTAGCTTTTCCTGGTATTTTAAGTGGTGCTGTTTTAGCTTTTGCACGAAGTTTAGGTGAATTTGGTGCAACAATATCTTTTGCTGGTAATATTTTAGGTAAAACTCAAACCATTGCTTTAAATGTATACTCTAATATGCAAATACCCGGTAAAGAAATGCAAGTAACACGTTTAGTAATTATATCATTGGTAATTTCCTTATTAGCAATAATTGCTTCGGAATATTTGAATAAGAAAAAGAGATATTTTGTAAGATGATAATCAGATTCGAATCGGTAGAACATAAATTAGGTGAAAATCATTTTAGATATGATTTTCAAACGAATAGCTCCGTTACAGGAGTATTTGGCCCTTCCGGTGCGGGAAAAACAACCTTATTTAATTTACTATCTGGTGTTGATACACCGAAGAAAGGAAAAATTAAGCTCAATTCAGAAGTTTTAGTTGATATTGAAGAAAACTATATTGTACAAGGTAAGAATCGAAATATAGGCTATGTTTTCCAAGAAAATCACTTGTTTCCTCACTTATCAGTAAAAAAGAATTTGTTATACAGCAAACCCTATATCAAAAATAAATCGCAATACTTTTCTTTCGAAGAAGTTGTAAGCTTATTAGATATATCTCCATTGCTCAATAAAAAACCTAGACAGCTTTCGGGTGGTGAAAGACAAAGAGTTGCAATTGGAAGAGCTCTCCTCTCCCAACCCCGATTGTTATTGCTAGATGAACCATTTTCAAATGTTGACTGTTCTAAAAGGAAACAAATTATTTCTTATTTACTCAGAATCAATAATCATTTTAAAATACCAATGGTTATTATAAGTCATCATCTGGAGGATATTTTAAAACTTACAAGAAAAATTGTTGTTATTGAGAATGGTAAATCAATAAATTCTGGTGATATTTTTAATATTATTAAAAACGGAGAAAATCCTGAACTCATAAAATCCAAGAAATTCCAGAATACATTTACAGCGAAGTTTGAAAGCTACAACCAAACCGAAAATATTTATCATCTGATAATAAAAGAAGATATAGAAATTAAGATTTCGAATCATTCAAAATTATTGAATGAGCAAACAGAAAAAGGAACAAGAATTCAACTGAGTCTTAGACCTACAGATATTGCTTTAAGTATTGAAAAACATAATGGTACAACAATACAAAATCAATTACAAGGAGTAGTAAATAAGATTATTAAAAACAACGAAGGTGTTTTTTGTATTATAGATTGTGGCTTTGAAATGTTTGTGGAAATATCGCAAGGAATAATTAATAATTTATACTTGCATAAAGGTCAGGAAATTTATTGCCAGATTAAAGCCAATGACTTTGATGTAGTTCATGTTTTTGATAAAATAGAAGAAGAAACTAAGAGAAAATCATCAATAAAACACTCAGAAGAAATTCTAATTTCTGAAAGATCATAAAATAGAAATTAATTAACTTGTTAATTATGATAACATTTATTCTAAATAATAAACTTATTCAAACAGAAGCACATCCAGGAACTACCCTACTTGATTTCATTAGATATGGAGAAAATTTACCTGGAACAAAAATAGGTTGTCGCGAAGGTGATTGTGGAGCTTGTACAGTTCTGGAAGGAACTCTTTCAGAAGATAAAGTAAAATATAAAAGTATTGTTTCATGTCTTACACCATTGGGTAATGTTCATGGAAAGCATATTGTAACAATCGAAGGTGTTAACCTTAAAGATTTATCTCCTATTCAGGATAAAATGGTTGAATATTCCGCAACTCAGTGCGGATTTTGCACACCTGGTTTTGTAATGTCGCTAACTGGTCATGGACTTTCAAAAGAACAAACGACTCACGAAAAAGCGATTGCTGCTATTAGCGGAAATATTTGCCGTTGTACCGGTTATAAATCTATAGAAAAAGCCGCTAAAGGTATTTCTGATCTATTAAAAGTAAAGGATTTACAAGATCCTATCACTTGGATGGTTCAAAATAAATTTCTTCCTGAATATTTTCTTAAGATAAATGATCAATTACAAAAAATAGACTCCGAAGAAGAAAATCAAGAGTCCAAAGAGATTATTGGTGGCGGTACTGATTTAATGGTTCAACGTCATGAAGAAATTGCTGAGACTGACATTAATTTATTTTACAATAGAACTGATTTAAAAGGAATTAAAAAAGATAAAGACTCAATAATTATTGGTTCGGCTTGCACCACCACAGAAATTATGGAATCCGCAGTAATGCAAGAGTATTTTCCTGATATAAAATCTCATTTTAAACTGATTTCATCAGAGCCAATTCGAAATATGGGAACAATTGCGGGAAATTTTGTCAATGCATCTCCTATTGGCGATTTAAGCATTTATTTCCTTGCTTTAAATGCAAATATCAATCTAAAAGAATCAAATAATACACGGAAAATTCCTTTAAAAAACTTCTTTTTAGATTATAAAAAATTTGACTTGAATAAAGGAGAATATATCGAATCTGTGATTATTCCTATTCCAGAAAAAGAATATAAATTCAATTTCGAAAAGGTAAGCAAACGAACTCACTTAGATATTGCAAGTGTAAATAGTGCAATTTACCTTAAGCTAAATTCTGATCTAATTGAAGATTGCTCTATATCAACAGGTGGTGTAAGTGCTATACCTAAATATCTTAAAAAAACATCTGAATATTTAATTGGCAAACAAATCACAAACGGAACTGTGCTAAAGGCCAGTAAAGTTCTGCAAGAAGAAATATCACCAATAAGTGATGTTCGTGGAACTGATGACTATAAGAGACTACTTGCTCGACAATTATTCTTTGCACATTTTATAAAATTGTGTCCAATGAGCATTTCATTAAACGAATTATTAAGCTAAACAGAAAATCCTATGAAAAATATAGATTCTAAATATCATGTTACCGGGAAATCTGTTTATGTTGACGATATTCCTGTACAAACCGGAACTTTATATGGAGCCGTATTTAGTTCGCCTATTGCTCATGGTAAAATCAAAAGCCTTGATTTAACAAAAGCTGAAGCTCTTGAAGGAGTTGAAAGAATATTCACTTTTAAAGATATTCCAGGCGAAAATCAAATAGGTGGTATAGTTGAAGACGAGCCACTTTTTGCCGAAGATGATGTTCACTTCATTGGTCATCCAGTTGCTTTTATTGTAGCTAAAACAGAAGAAATTGCAAGAAAATCAGTTAAGTTAATCAATATTGAAATTGATGAATTAGAAGTAATTACTGATCCAAGAGAAGCAAAAGATAAAGGTCATTTACTGATTCCACCACGAACATTCAAAATGGGAAATGTAAATGACGAATGGGCAAAATGTGAATCAATTTTTGAAGGAAAGGTTGAAATTGGAGGTCAAGAGCATTTATACATCGAAACGCAAGGTTCTTATGCGTATCCAATGGATAATGGAAGTATTAAAATTCATTCTTCAACGCAAGGTGCTACTTTAGTTCAAAAAATTGCAGCTCGCATTTTGGGTTTACCAATGCACCGAATTGAAGTTGATGTAGCACGTTTAGGCGGTGCCTTTGGAGGAAAAGAAGATCAGGCAACAGCATATGCTTGTATGGCGGCTATGGCCTCTTATTTATTGCAAAAACCTGTTAAAATAATTTTACATCGCATAGATGATATGCTCATGACTGGTAAACGTCATCCGTATAGTTGTGATTTTAAAATTGGATTATCAAAAGATTACAAAATTTTAGCATATCAAACTTCCCTGTATCAGAATGGTGGTGCTGCATGTGATTTATCGCCTGCAATTACGGAACGCACCTTGTTTCATTCTACCAATGCTTATTTTATACCTAACACAGAAGTAACAGTTTATAGTTGCAAAACAAATTTACCACCCAACACAGCATTCAGGGGATTTGGAGCTCCACAAGGTATGTTTGTTATTGAATCGGCTATTGCTAAAGCAGCATGTGAATTGAATGTCTCCAAGCGAATGATTCAAGAGAAAAATTTCTTGAAAGAAAATGATCAATTTCAATATGGGCAAATTGCTGAAAATGTAAATATTGATCATTGTTATCAGGAAGCTGGCAAAAAGTATCAAATAGATAAGATTGAAAAAGAAATCCAAGAATTCAATTCAAAAAATCCAATCTTAAAAAAAGGTATGGGTATTATGCCACTGTGTTTTGGAATTTCGTTTACAAAAACTCCAATGAACCAGGCTCGCGCATTGGTACATATATATCAGGATGGTAGCCTTGGAGTTAGTACCGGTGCAATTGAAATGGGACAAGCTGTAAATACTAAAATGATTCAGGTAGCGGCCAAAGTATTTTCCATAAATACTGATAGAATCAAGATTGAATCAACCAATACAACTCGTGTTGCAAATACATCTCCTACTGCAGCCAGTTCAGGTGCTGATTTAAATGGAAACGCATTAAAAGTAGCTTGTGAATCATTGTTAGAAAGATTAAGAGAGACCGCAGCAAAGATGCTTTCGTGTGATGTTTCAGAAATTGCGATTCAAGATGAAACCGTTTTGAAAAGTGGAAAGGGAACAGATATTCTATGGGAGAAATTAATTGATACTGCATTTCTCGATCGTATTTGTCTTACTGAAAATGGTCATTATGCAACACCGATTATCCATTTCGATAAAACAAAAGAAACTGGTCATCCATTTGCATATCATGTTTATGGAACTGCAATTCTAACAGTAACTTTAGACTGTATTCGCGGAATTTATGAAATTGACGATGTGAAAATTGTTCATGATTTTGGAAATAATATGAATTCAACTATTGACAATGGCCAAGTTGAAGGTGCTGTTGTACAAGGAATTGGATGGACAACAATGGAAGATTTGGCATTCGGAAAGGACGGACGATTATTATCGAATAGTTTATCGACATATAAAGTACCAGATATTTATTCAGTACCCAAAAACATTGAAATTACAGCTTTAAAAACTGAAGGTCCAGAGTTAGCTTTACTACGTTCAAAAGCAGTTGGAGAGCCACCACTTATGTATGGAATTGGAGCTTATTTTGCACTAACAAAAGCAATTAGGGAATTTAATCCGAATTACAAATTAGATTTTGATACTCCTTTAACACCGGAAAAAGTTTTGATGAGGCTTTATAGAAAATAAGGTATATCATCAAACACTTCGACAAGCTCAGTGTTACAAAACAATTAGTTGTCATATTGAGCCTGTCGAGATATAGATAACTAATTATTTTTGAAATATCTATTATATTCTCCCAAAGTATTTATGTTAGCCAGAATTTTCTCATCATCAACCTTAATTTTTAATCTTGAATATTGATTTAAGAATTCTTTGAGATGCTTTTGATCTTCTTCTGTTTGTGCAATTTCTTTTATTACTTTTTCTGAAATCAAAAAAGGATGTCCACCCTTTCCTTTAAATTCTGGACTTATATAATCAGCCTTATTTATATTATTCGATAATTCTTTTAATACATCAGGATTTACAAAAGGATTATCAACGTTATGAATAAATGTAGGTTTGTTTTCAGAAAGGTTCTTTGCCCCTATTTTGAGTGAATAAAAACGGTGCCATTCAGGATGTTTGTTTATTACAATCTGCACATTATCTGGGAATTTATTTTTATTATTTTTCAGATATTCAAATCCAAATACATTTACAACCAAAATAATTTCTTTGCAATTAAATCTCAAATATTCATGAATAATATGCTCAATAAAAATACACTTTTCATCATATTTTAATGATAGTTTAGGGAAACCCATTCGTTCTGATTTTCCAGCTGCAAGTATTATAGCAGAATATTCTTTTTCGATTACTTTATTTTGCTTCATCTTTTTTCTAAAATAGAGTATAAATATAGAAGAAATTTAAGAATCTCAGCTGATTTATGTAAATTTGTTTTGTTACAAAATTGAAAATTAATAACTATGACAGACAAGTTCTATCCTATATCAATCAAGCAATTATTACAGATTATCCTAAAAGAATACAATACTTATAAAAGTATTTTTGGAATACCTGAAGAATTGTTTTTTAATCCTATAAAAGACAATAATTTAAAAGTTGATCAATTCAATCAAAATATTGACTCTCCTGTTGGAGTTGCAGCTGGTCCGCATTCGCAAATGTCTCAAAATATTATTGGAGCCTGGTTAATGGGTGCTCGATATATTGAATTAAAAACCATTCAAACACTTGATGAACTGGAAATTGCTAAACCTTGCATCGACATGCAGGATGAAGGATACAACTGTGAATGGTCGCAAGAATTAAAGATTAAGGAAAGCTTTAATGAATATTTGAATGCCTGGATTGTCATTCATATTCTGAATCAAAAATTTGGTTGGAATAAAGAAATAGGAACTATTTTCAATATGAGTGTTGGGTATAATCTGGAAGGAATACTTAAAGAAAATGTTCAATGGTTCATTGAAAATATGAATGATTGCACTCCAGAGTTAAATGAGAAAATGGATGAAATAAAAGAAGTTTATCCTGAAATTAAAGCAATTAATATTCCTTCACAAATTTCAAATAACATTACTTTATCGACAATGCACGGCTGCCCAGCCAATGAAATTGAAGATATTGCAAAATATTTATTAGAAGAAAAGAACTTACACACATTTGTTAAGCTAAACCCAACATTGCTTGGACCAGAGTTACTAAGAGAAATCTTAAACAAAAGTTCAAATTTTAAAACGAATGTTCCGGATGTTGCATTTGAACACGACCTGAAATATCCAGATGCATTAAAAATTATTCGTTCATTACAAAAAGTTGCGCAACAAAAAGGATTACACTTTGGATTGAAAATGACCAATACACTTGAATCTGTTAATAACAAACAAGTATTCGGTCCAGAAATAGATATGATGTATATGAGTGGTCGTGCTTTGCATCCTATTTCGATAAATGTTGCAAAGAAATTACAAAACGAATTTAACGGAGAATTGCATTTATCTTTCTCTGCCGGAGCCGATGCATTTAATATTTCAGATATTCTTTCGTGTGGATTTAAAACTGTTACAGTTTGTTCCGATATATTAAAGCCAGGCGGTTATATGCGATTAAATCAATATTTTAAAGAGCTTAACTCAACTTCTAAATCTGTTCAAATAGATAAAAACACTGCTCTTGAAAATCTCAATAAATATGCCGATAAAGTATTAGATTCTAATCTGTACAAAAGAAAAGCAATAAAAGATCCTGATATTAAAACAGAACGGAACCTAGGTTATTTCGACTGTATTTCAGCTCCTTGCAAGGACACTTGTGCGACGAATCAGGATATACCGGATTATTTGTACTATGCATCAATTGGCCAGTTTGATAAAGCATATGAAGTAATTTTAAAAACCAATCCTTTCCCAAGCATTACTGGAATGGTATGCGATCATTTATGCCAGAATAAATGTACAAAAGTAAATTATGATAATTCTCTCTTAATTCGCGAAGTAAAACGCTTTATATCTGAACAGGAAGAAGTAAAACTAAATGCATCAGATAAAAGCAATTTGAAAGTTGCTATTATTGGCGCTGGACCATCGGGTTTATCTGCTGCTTATTACTTAGCCTTAGCTGGTTTTGAAGTTGAAGTTTTCGAAGCTAATTCCAAAGCTGGAGGAATGGTTCAGTATGCAATTCCTGGTTTTAGATTAACCGATGAAGCTATTGAAAAAGACTTTAAACGAGTAACTGATTTAGGTGTTCAAATTCATTATAATCAGAAGATTAATAAAGAAAAATTCCAGACTATAAAAGCAAACTACAACTATGTATTTGTGGGTATTGGTGCACAACTTTCTGCTCCTTATAAACTGGATGGGATTGAATCAAAAGGCGTTTTAGATTCTTTAAAATTCTTGTTTAATGTAAAAAAAGGAGAAGTATCAGGAATCGGTAAAAATGTAGTTATTATTGGCGGTGGAAATACTGCTATGGATGCTGCCAGAACTGCTTTCCGTTTGGTTGGAAAAGAAGGAAAAGTTACGATTGTTTATCGTCGTACAGTAAATGAAATGCCTGCTGACCAAGGTGAAATAAAAGCTGTATTAGAAGAAGGAATGGAAATTATTGAACTTGCCGGACCTGAGAAAATAATCCAGGAAAATGGAAAGGTAAAAGCTTTGATTTGTAGTAGAATGGAATTAAAGGAATCGGATTCTTCAGGAAGACCAAGACCGGTTAATATTGATGGTTCTGAATTTGAAATTCCATGTGATACAATAATTCCTGCAATTGGCCAGAGTCTGAATATTGATTTTATTCAAGAAGAATTACTAAAAGCTGAAATAGGAAATTATCAAACTCAACTTGAAAATATATTTATTGGTGGTGACGCTTTACGTGGCGCTGCAACTGCAATTAAAGCAATTGGCGATGGACGTAAAGCTGCTGAACAAATTATTAAAAAATCAGAAATTGACTTTAAAATTACCAAACCTATAAATGGGAAAACTTTTAGTAAAAAAGAATTAATTTTAAAACGAGCCGAAAGAAAATTCGCTCCAGAATTAATTGAACTTGATATTAATGATCGTAAAAACTTTAAACTGGTTAGCGAAACTTTAGATCGAGAAACTGTTATTAGTGAAGCTGATAGATGCTTACAGTGCGATGAAATTTGTAATATCTGCACAACAGTATGTCCTAATTTTGCTAATTATTCATACGAAATTGAACCAGTTACATATTATCTTCAAAATGCTATTCAGTTAGAAAATGGAGAACTAGAAATTGAAAATGAAGGATTATTTGAAATAAATCAGAAATATCAGATTTTAAATATTGCAAACTTTTGTAATGAATGTGGTAATTGCGAAACTTTCTGCCCCACTAATAGCGCTCCTTATAAAGAAAAACCAAAATTCTGGTTGACTAAATCATCTTTTAATGTAGCTGAAGAAGGTTACTACCTTGAAAATACAAACACCTTACTTTGTAAAAGAAACAATGAAATAGTTTCTCTTTCTGAAAATCAAGATGAATACATTTATATCACCAATGAAGTTGAAGCAAAACTAAATAAACTTGATTTATCTATAATTGAAGTTCAGTTTAAATCTACTAAAATGAATAAAGTTGACTTTTATAAAGCAGCTGAGACGAGTATATTATTAAAAGCTTCAAAAAATTTAATTTTTGAATAAGAAAAGTTGTTAATATTTTAAATGTCATCCCCAACATGATTGGGGATCTCTCTTGTATTAAAACAAAGATTCCCGCTTTATTCACTTTGCTCATGAGAATAGTTAGCGGGAATGATACAAATTCTTAAATACGTATTAAACTATAAAATATTTTATAAAATAAAATTCTGCTTAACTTTTGTTTCCGACATTACAAATGAGCTGTAAAACTGAGTTATATTACCAATTACAGAGAACTTAGCTGTAATAAAATGATGAAAATCGTCCATATCATTACAAAATACCTTTAACAGAAAATCCGAACTACCTGAAATATAATACGATTCCATTACTTCATCAAGCTTATCCATCTGAGACTCAAATTCTTCAATTGCTTCTTTCGTATGCTTATTCAACGATACAGAAATATAAACAATAAGTTTCTTTCCTATCATTTTTGGATCAACCATAGTAATATATTGCTGAATGTATCCATTTTTCTCCAATTTTTTAATTCGTTCATGAATTGGAGTTGTCGATAAATGTAATTTCTCAGAAAGTTCGCGAATAGTTATTCTACTGTTAGTCTGAAGTATATTCAGTAATTTCTTATCAATTTCATCTAATGCTTTCATAATAGTCTATTTTTCTGATCATGCAAATGCTACACCTTGCAAATATAATTTATTTCTTTTATAATTCCAATTTCCAGTCTTTTTTACCATATATTTATCATATCAAAGAAGATATTAATATTTTCCGTAAATTGCAAAGCAAATAAATCTAATATTCTTAAAGGATGATTCCAGTAATTGATAAAGTAACAAACCAGAAAGCATTACAGAATGCTGTAGATAGATTCAAAGAGAGAAAAATCATACTTCCTACATTTGAACAACAAAGAAATCCAGATTTAGTTCCAGAAAAAATAAAAGATCAATTAAAAAATATTGGTTTATGGGAAATTAATCCTTTAAACCTTTTCCGTATTACTTGGAAAAATGAGCCAAAAGAAAAAGGTGGATTATTTGGAAAGGTTAATCATATTGAACTACCTAAGGAAATAACAGGAGTTAATGCACGAATTGTTTTAATAGTAGGTAAATGGTTTCCAACTGGAGCACATAAAGTAGGTGCTGCATATGGATGTCTTGCACCAAGGATTACAACTGGAGAATTCGATCCAACATACCATAAAGCAGTATGGCCTTCAACAGGAAATTACTGTCGTGGTGGAGCTTTTGATTCTAAACTAATGGGAACAGAATCTGTTGCTATTTTACCAGAAGAAATGAGTCAGGAACGTTTTAGCTGGTTAAAAAACGAAATTGGATCTGAAGTAATTGCTACTCCTGGTTGCGAATCTAATGTAAAAGAAATTTACGATAAGTGTTGGGAGATTAAAGAAACCCGTGAAGATTGTATCGTTTTTAACCAATTTGATGAGTTTGGAAATGCTGCATGGCATTACAATACAACAGGTAAAGCAATAGAAGAAGTATATAATCTTGTAAAAAAAGAAAAAAGTAATTTGGCTGCTTATGTATCAGCTACAGGTTCAGCAGGAACAATTGCTGCAGGCGATTATTTAAGAACAACAACGCCACACATAAAAGTTGTTGCTTCGGAAGCATTGCAGTGCCCAACAATCCTTTTAAATGGTTTTGGTGGCCATAGAATAGAAGGAATTGGCGATAAGCACATACCTTGGATTCATAATGTTAAAAATACGGATGTTGTAACAGCAATCGACGATGAAGATTGTATGAGAATTCTTCGTTTATTCAATACTAATGAAGGTCACGAATATTTAAAATCTGTTGGTGTTGATCAGGAAGTTATTAAAGAACTTCATTTAATAGGTATATCAGGAATTGGAAACCTGTTATCAGCAATTAAAACTGCTAAATATTACGAAATGACCGAAGATGATGTAGTAGTTACAATCGCTACTGATTCAGCTGACATGTATCAGTCAAGAATTCAGGAACTAAATGAAAATCACGGAATTTACAACAATATTCAAGCTGTGAAAGATTTCGAAAAATGTATATTAGGTTCAACAACTGATCATATGAAAGAACTTAACTATTATGATAAGAAAGCAATTCATAACTTAAAATATTTTACTTGGATAGAGCAGCAAGCTAAAGAAGTTGAAGATTTAAATTTATTATGGAACGATCGTGAGATTTGGAACAAACAGTTTAATCAACTTGATCGTTGGGATGAATTAATTAATGAGTTTAACGAAAGAACCGGATTATTAAAAGGATTATAATAGAAACTGTTCAAAGATAATATGTAAAAAAATAAAAAGGCGTCTCGTTGTAGCTTTAAAAATTACCTGAATTAACTCAATACAAAAACTTATTCAATAAGTAAAAATCACAGGTATACCAAACCTTTAAACATAACTACAGAGACACCTTTTTTATATCTTTAGTAAACAGATTTTAGGGTATTGTTAAACAAAAATAGTTAAATTCGTATCAGTTCAAAATATTATGACACTTAATTACCATACTCAAAAGTTCATATATGAGTGTATTGATTGTGGAAAACAATATGACTCATCTGAGATACTATACCTCTGTCCCACTTGCAGCAAGGAAAATAACGATTCGAGTCCGCCAAAAGGAGTTCTTAGAATTGTTTATAACTTTTTTGATATTTTGAAGAAAAATATTCTTTTTATAGATCTAAAAAAGGATAATTTCCTGCAATTGCTTCCAATTAACAAAATTGAAAGTCTTCCAAAACTCAAAGTTGGAAATACTCCAATTTATCAATTTGATGAATTAGATCATAAAAATCTCCCTTTTCAAATCTATTTTAAAGATGATTCGCAAAATCCTACCTTTTCATTTAAAGATAGAGCATCAGCTGTAGTTTCTGCTTATGCAAAAGAAAAAGGTTTTAAAACAATTGTTGCAGCATCAACAGGTAATGCAGGTTCATCCTTAGCTGGATTATGTGCAGCACAAGGTCAGAAAGCAATAATTATGGTGCCTGAATCGGCTCCTATAGCTAAATTAACTCAAATCTTAATGTATGGTGCAACTATTGTTCCTGTCGCAGGAACTTATGATGATGCATTTGATCTGAGTATAAAAGCAACTGAAGAATTTGGTTGGTACAATAGAAATACTGCTTTTAATCCACTTACAATTGAAGGAAAAAAGACCGTTTCTTTCGAGATTTTTGATCAACTAAATGAATCTATTCCTGATAAGATTTTTGTACCTGTTGGCGATGGTGTTATTATTTCAGGAGTTTACAAAGGCTTTGAAGATCTTTTAAAATTAAAAATGATTGATAAAATTCCAACAATTGTGGCAGTTCAATCAGAAGGTAGTGATAACTTAAGTCGAAATATTGAAAATGAAGAATTTAAAGTAATTCCAAGCAACACAATTGCAGATTCTATTTCAGTTGATATTCCTCGCAATTTCTACATGGCTAAACAATTTATTCAAAAATATAAGGGTGAATATTTAACCGTTTCTGATGATGAGATCTTAAATGCGTCAGCTACTTTATCAAGAAATACAGGTATTTTTGCAGAACCTGCAGCCGCAACTTCGTTTGCTGGAATGTTAAAATATCATCAAGAAAATAAACTTGACAAGGACTCTAAAAATGTTGTACTTTTGACTGGTAGCGGACTAAAAGATCTAAATTCAGTCCAAAAACTATTGAATATTCCTGAAGCAATTCAGCCTACAATTGACAATTTGAAAAAATTAATCTAATGATAAATTTTACACTTAACGGCGTAAAAGAAACATATTCAGGTAATCCTGAAGAGAATTTACTTAAATATTTACGTCTCGATAAACATATTACTTCAGTAAAAGATGGTTGCTCAAACCAGGCGGCTTGTGGAGCGTGTACTGTTGAAATTGATGGAAAAGCAAAACTGGCTTGTGTTATTAAAATGAAAACATTAGAAGGAACTGAGATATTCACTCCTGAAGGATTTCCTGAGTATGTTAAAGATACTATTGCCAAAGCTTTTGTAAATAAAGGTGCTGTACAATGTGGATTTTGCTCTCCAGGATTTATTAGTCGTACAAAAGTTCTTTTGCAGGATAATCCAAATCCAACAATTGAAGAAATACAAAAAGCAATTAAGCCCCATATTTGTCGTTGTACAGGATATAAAAAGATTGAAGAAGCAATCCTGTATGCTGGAGAAGCAATTCGCGAGAATAGGAAATTAGAAATTACCAAAACATCAGGAAAAATTGGAGTTCCACACCCAAAATACGATTCATACAAAACCGCTCTTGGTGAACGTGACTTTGTTGACGATATCCATATTGAAGGAATGCTTTACGCTGCTTTAAAATTTAGTGATCATCCAAAAGCAAAAGTTTTAAAAATTGATACTACGGAAGCAAAGAAAGTACAAGGTGTTCATAGAATATTTACAGCAAAAGATATTCCCGGAGAAAAGAAAGTAGGATTAATTCTACAAGATTGGAATGTAATGATCGATGAAGGTGAAGTAACACATTATATTGGTGATGTAATTGCTGGTGTTGTTGCTGATTCTGACGAAATTGCACGAGAAGCAGTTAAACTTATTAAAGTTGATTATAAAGTTCTTGAACCTTTAACTGACGTTTTTAAAGCTTTGGAAGGAGAGCGAGTTCATCCTGATAAGCCAAATAATTTCGACACATGTCAATTTACAATTGGTGATGCAGAACAGACTTTAAAAGAATCAAAATTCAAGGCTAAAGGTCGATTTGAAACACAAAGAATAGAGCACGCTTTTCTTGAAAAAGAAGCTGCAATTGCCTACCCTAACTGTTGCGATGGAATTGAATTGCTAAGTCAAAGTCAGGGAGTTTATGAAGATCGACGACAAGTGGCTATGATTTTAGGAATTCCAGAAGACAAAGTTCGTGTAACTCTTATTCCCAATGGTGGCGGATTTGGTGGAAAAGAAGATTTAAGTGTACAAGGTCAAACTTCACTTTTTGCATATCTACTACAAAAGCCTGTTAAACTTACTTTAACTCGTGAAGAATCAATTCGCTTACATCCTAAAAAACATCCAGTTTTTATGGATATGGAAATAGGTGCTGATGAAAATGGAAAACTTACTGCATTAAAATTACATGCTGTTGGCGATACCGGAGCTTACGCTTCCGTAGGAATGAAAGTAATGGAACGCGTTGCAGGTCATGCATCTGCAGGATATTATGTTCCCGTTATTGATATTGAAGCAAAAACAGTTTATACAAATAACATTCCTTGTGGCGCAAAACGAGGATTTGGTGCTAATCAAGTTTCATTTGCAATTGAAAGCTGTATCGATGAAATATGTGAAAAAGCAGGTTTTGATAGATGGCAATTTAGATATGATAATGCATTGGTCGATGGTGCAAAAACATCAACAGGACAAACAGTTCAAGGCGTTGGTATTCGTGCCTGTTTAGAAGAAGTTAAAGAAGATTTCAATAATGCTAAATATGCTGGATTAGCTTGTGCTATTAAAAACTCCGGTGTTGGTAATGGAATGGTCGATGAATCAAAAGTAATTATTGATATCATTTCCGAAAATCGAATTCTTCTGCAACACGGATGGACTGAAATGGGTCAAGGAGTTCATAATATGGCTCTACAAACTCTTTGCGAAGAAACATCTATTTCTCCTGAAAGTATTGAAGTTATTGTAGATACTGAAGCTCAGATAAAAACCGGAATGACAACATCTTCACGTGCTACTGCGTTGGTTGGATTAGCTGTAATAAATGCTGCTAAAGCATTACATGAAGATCTTAATACTAAATCATTAAAAGAATTAACAGGAAAAACATATAAAGGTCAGTATATGTGCGACTGGACAACCAAACCCGGATCAGATGTAAAAGAACAAATTACACATTACTCCTATGGTTATGCAGCTCAGGTATGTATTTTAGATGATGATGGAAAAATCAAAAAAATGATTGCTGCTCACGATGGTGGAAAAATCATGAATCCAATGTTGTTCGAAGGTCAGGTTGAAGGTGGTGTTCATATGGGATTGGGATATGCTTTAACTGAATCACTTCCTATGAAAGATGGTTTTTTGGTAAGCGATAAAATGCGAGATTTAAAAATCTTACGAGCTCACGAAACACCTGAAATTGATGTGCGAATGATTGAAGTAAAAGACCCTGTTGGTCCTTATGGAGCAAAAGGAATTGGTGAGATTGGGATGGTTCCTACAGCTGGAGCTGTAGCTTGTGCATTGGTTAAATTTGATGGTAAAAAACGATATAAATTGCCTTTATTAAGGAATTAATAGATTCTTCACTTCGTTCAGAATGACATTATACTGTTATTGTCATTCTGAGAGTAACGAAGAATCTTATTATCAATATAATTTCAACAAAATGATTCTATTAAAAAACGCTACATACATTGACTGGAAAAGCCTTGAATTCAAGAATACAAATATTCTTGTTGAAAAAGGTTTAAACAGAGAAATCCAATTCACAGATAATCTTGAAAATCAAAAAGCTGATCAAATAATTGATTGCAAAGGAAAATTGGTTACCAAATCATTCGCAGTCGGTCATCATCATGTATACTCTGCATTAGCACGTGGAATGGGAGCTCCTAAAAAGAATCCTGTGAACTTCTATGAAATTCTTCAATACATTTGGTGGACTTTAGATAAGGCTTTGGATAAAGATATGATTGAAGCAAGTGCTTTAACTACCGCAATGGCATGTGCAAAAGCGGGTTCTACTTTTGCTATTGATCATCATGCTTCACCAAATCATATATTGGGTTCACAAGATATTATTGCAAAGGCTTTTGAAAAAGTGGGTGTTAGTCATCTACTTTGCTATGAAATTACAGATCGTGACGGCATAGAAAAAGCCGAACAAGGATTGCAAGAAACTGAAAATTACTTAAAATCGAATCAAGGATTAGTTGGATTACATGCATCATTTACCGTAAATGATGAAATTATGAAAAGAGCTGCTGATCTAATGAATAAATACAACTCAGGTTTCCATATTCATGTTGCTGAAGATTTATACGACCAACGACATTGTCATGATAATTATAACAAACGAGTAGTAGAAAGACTAAATGATTTCGGAGTTTTAAATTCATCAAAAACCATACTTGGACATTGCTTACATATTGATGAGAATGAAAGAAAAATCATCAAAAATTCGAAAGCATTTATTGTTCAGAATATGGAAAGTAATCTCAATAATAAAGTAGGTTATTTTAGTGCAAAAGATTTAGGCAACAACATTATGCTTGGAACCGACGGTATGCATAGCGATATGCTACAAAGTGCTAAGGCTGCATTCTTTGTTGGTCAAGGTTTCGATACAATTGATTATCCATCAGCATATGAGCGTTTCAGAAAAGTACACGATTATATTTCAATAAACCAGTTTGATGGAGATAAAGAAAATAATCTAGTAATTTTAGATTACGACTCTCCTACCGAAATCAATCAAGATAACTTCTTAGGACATTTTATATTTGGAATCAATTCGAATCATGTTAACGATGTAATTTCAGATGGAGAGATTATTGTAAAAGATCGTAAGATTCAAAAAGTAGATGAATCTGAGATACTTGAATTCTCACGAGAACAATCGTTAAGGCTCTGGAAAAAAATGCAAGAATAATGTAATTGTCATTCCGGACGAAATGAAATGAAGATCCGGAATCTATCTCTTTTATAAATAGATTCCCGCCTGCGCGGGAATGACATTTATCTTTCACCATTATTATTTATCTTTACCCTTTAATGTTTTAACTTGAATATCATGGAAATAAATATACTTCAATGGATTGGATATTTTGCTTCTGTAATTATTGCA
>Ga0070729_10000797_pt1 | contig 58471 bp, 37 predicted proteins | sample tdDd472_FD_66725 | JGI IMG/M metagenome (GOLD analysis project Ga0070729, IMG submission 66725) | Marine sediment microbial communities from the Atlantic coast under amendment with organic carbon and nitrate - tdDd47.2 | ecosystem: Environmental > Aquatic > Marine > Coastal > Sediment | place... | reverse complement strand
AACCAGGGGCTGGCATGGGGTAGCATCGATGCACACAATGCGTCGCCCCTTCACCTGTGGAGTCTCACCATGTCGACCCTGCCCCGCCGCATCCTCGTGGGTCTCGCGTTCCCCGCCGACCCGTGGCTTGAGGACTTCGGCCCGTCCGAGAACGAAGCCCAGCTCGTCGACCACGCCCTCGCGCACGCCCGGAATCTGGGCGCGAGCCTCGTGTTCGTCACCGTCCTCGAGAACGCGGATCACCCGATCCCGGGCCACGAGAACTCGGTGCACGACGTGCTGCGCGACCGCATCGACGCGTGGTTCGAGCGTGTCGTCTCGCGGTGCGAGGTGGCGAACGTCGACGTGACCATCGCGATCCGCGAGGGGCGCCCGTGGCAGCGGCTCATCGAGGAGATCCGCCTCACCGAGGCCGACCTCGTCCTCGTCACGCCGAAGCGCGACACGGGCACGCTCGATCACATGATCCACGGCAGCACGACGGAGCGGCTCCTGCGCAAGGCGCCGGTGCCGGTCCACGTCGTCTGCGGGCGCCGCAACATCCCGGCTCGCAAGATCCTCGTGCCGGTCGACTTCTCGGACGTCAGCGGCGAGTGCGTCGCGCTCGCGCGGGATCTCGCGGCGAAGAGCGACGCGACGGTCACCCTCGTGCACGCGCTCGACTACCCGAACGAGATCGCGCTGCGCCGCGAGTCGAACGGCCCGGAGCTCGTCGCCGAGTACCGTGAAGAGGTGCAGGCCGAGGCGCGGGCGAAGGCGGCTGCGCTGATCGGCGACGCCGACATCGAGGTGAAGCTCACCGACGAGTGGATCGTGAAGGCGCTGCCGACCCTCGTGTCCGAGGGCAACTTCGACCTCATCATCATGGGCTCGGTCGGGCGCTCGGGCATCGCCGGGTTCATCATCGGCAACACGGCCGAGAAGATCTTCCGCACGGTCGACACGTCCCTCTGGGTCGTGCGCCCCCCGGGATGGGAGAGCCCCGTACAGTGAAGTCCCTGAAGTGAACCGCGTGCAGTGATTCTCATGCAGTGAACTCCGTTCAGTGAACCCCGCACGACGTCCCGCCGACGGTTGATGCGCCGAACGGCCCCGGGGCACGCCTCGTGCGAACCACGGGTGTCCATCGTCGGCGCACCGACCCCGAGCCCGCTCGACACGCGCTACGACGCGTCGGGCGGGCTCGCGTCGTTCGTGGCGAAGAGCCGCGCGGCCGCGCGGCGATCGACCTTGCCGATCGGGGTCGTCGGCAGCGCGTCCACCACCCGATACTCCCGCGGCCGCTGGTGAGGGGCGAGCCGGCCGCGAGCGAACGCCTCGAGATCGGCGATCAGCGCGGCAGGCTCTCGCTCGGTGACCACCAGGCAGGCGACCCGCTGGCCCCACTCCGGGTCGTCGACACCGACCACGAGCACGTCGTCGACACCGGGCGCGCGACCCAGCTGGGCTTCGACCTGCGCCGGGTACACGTTCTCGCCGCCGGTCACGACGAGGTCGGTGCGTCGTGTGACGATGGCGAGACGAGACCCGACGAAACGCCCGAGGTCACCGGTCTGCAGCCACCCATCGACGATCGCCGGCGCGGCGCCGGGCGGCTCGTCGAGGTACCCCCGCATCACCGTCGGGCCACGCACCTCGATGGCGCCGACCCCGTCGACGCCCACGTCGCGAATCCGCACCTGCGTCCCGGCCAGCGGCGGGCCCACCGTCGCCAGCGCGGCCTGCGGCGCACCCGGGGGCAGGGTCGCCACCTGCGACGCCGCCTCGGTGAGCCCGTACGTCGGGCAGACCGGCCAGCCGGCGTCCCGGGCCTCACGCAGCAGGTCGGCGGTCGCCGGTCCACCACCGACGAGCACGGCGCGCAGCCGCGGCCCCGGCGCCACACCCGCGCGCAGCATCCGCACCAGCATCGTCGGCACCACCGACAGCAGCGTGATCTGCTCATCCGCGAGCGCCCGCGCGACACCGTCGAGCGTGAACCGCGGCAGCGCGACCACGGACGTCGCCATCCACGCGGACCGCCACAGGATCGACAACCCGCCGACGTGATAGAGCGGCATGCACGCGAGCCACCGGTCCGCCGGGTCGACGCCGAGCCGCAGGGCACTGGCCATCGCGCTGGCCACGAGGTTCGCGCGGGTCAGCACGGCGGCCTTCGACCGCCCCGTCGTGCCCGACGTGAACAGCACCCACGCGTCACGCGCGAGCTCCGGCGGCACACCACCGTCGCGCCACGCGTCGAGCACCGGGCCCCACGCAGCGTCGCCCGGCGCGGGCAGCGGCCCAGCATCGTGGCCAGCGCTCGACACATCGGCGCCTCCGCCCTCGGTCGCACCACTCGCCGCAGCCGCCTGGAGCCGCGCCATCGCCGCGGCGCGCGCGTCCGGGGCGAGCCGCGGATGCAGCGGGGCAAACACGGCACCGAGGCGGTCACAGGCGAAGAGCGTACGGGTCGCGTCCATCGGGCGGGTCGTGCAGAGCGGCACGATCGACCCGGCGGTCGTGCCGTCGGCCGCGAGCGACGCCGCGGTCTCGTCGACCGCCGCGCTCAGTCGGCCCCACGTCCACGTCGCCGCGGGGCGCCCGGCGTCGTCGAGCAGATCGACCGCCACGTGATCCGGTCGACGCGTGGCGGCGCTCGCCACCGCGTCGTTCGACAGCGAGAGCGCGCGCGTCACCATGCCCCCTCGACGACGGCGCCCAGACCGGGCTCGGTCGGCACGTGCACCACGCCGCCCTGCACCCGGGGCCCGGCCGCGAGATCCGTCTCCAGCAGGCCGCCGGTGGCGAGCCCGTGCACCCCCGCCGCATCCACCGCCGCAGCGACGTGGGTCGCCATCGCGCGGCCCACCGCGGCGTCGAGAAAGGTCGTCACCACACACCGCGCACCGGCCGCGTGACATGCGCCGGCGAACGCGACGGTCGCTTGTGGGCCGTCGAGCACCATCGGTTTGAGCATCACCACCGGCAGGTGCCCGGCGAGCGCCGCGGCGCGCCCCTCGTCGAGCAGCAGCCCCTCGTCGATCGCGACGGGCACGGGGCTCTGCGCAGCGAGGGCGACGAGGCCCTCGACATCGCTGGCCGCCACCGGCTGTTCGACGAAGTCGATCGGCAGCTCGGCCAGCGCGTCCAGCCAGCGGGCTGCGTCGTCGCGCGACCACGCACCGTTCGCGTCGAGGCGCAGACGCAACGTGGGCACCGCCCGGACCGCGTCGCGAATGCGATCGATGACCTCTTCGACCATCGACTGGCCGAGCTTCAGCTTCAGGTGGCCGATGTGCTCCGCGCGGGCACGGACGGCGGCGTCGACGGCGTCCTCGCCGCGACCGACAGCGACGTGCACCCGAACGCACGCCACCGCGTCCCCGCCGAGGTGCGTGGCGAGGGGCACGCCCGCACGCCGGGCCTCGAGGTCGGCCAGCGCCGTGTGCAGCGCGGCTCGCGCGGTGCGCGCCTCGATCGCCGCGTCGACCCAGTCGCGCGCGTCGTCGATCGACACGCCGACGAGCCCCCGCGCGCGCTCGAGCGCCTCGCCGGCCTCGACGTGCGACTCGGTGCCGAACCACGCCATGGGCGCCGCCTCGCCGAGGCCGTGCTGGCCGGCCGATCGCACCCGGACGAGCCAGCCCTCGCGGTCGCGCACCGTCGCCCCGTGCACCCGAAACGGCGACCGCATCGGCAGCCGCCAGGGGCGCACGTCGACCGCGTCGATCACAGGATCCACGCCAGCGAGAGCAGCGCCGAATAGACGAGCAGCGCCTTCGCCGTGTCGGCGAGCAGCACGTTCATCTGCGGCCCGGGCTTCTCGAACGTCCGCAGGTACAGTGACCACAGCCACTTCGCCGTGCCCAGCGGCAGCAGGAACCACAGCGACGACTCCGACGCCATCAGCCCCAGCGGCAGCAGCAGCGCCACGACGACGCACGCGAGGTACTCCGCGCGGCCGAACCACTCGCCGAACCGGACCACGACGGTGCGCTTGCCGGCGACCCGGTCCGTCGCCACGTCGCGCAGGTTGTTCACCGCGAGGATCGCCGTCGACAGGGCACCGATCGGCACCGACGACCAGAAGGCGACGTTCGACCACGCCCCGGTCTGCAGATAGTGTGTCGCCATCACCGCGATCACGCCGAACCAGACGAAGACGAAGACGTCGCCCAGCCCGTTGTAGCCGAGGGGGTACGGCCCGCCGGTGTACGCGATGCCCGAGGCGATCCCGAGCACGCCGATGAGCACGATCGGCCAGCCGCCGACGGCGACGAGGTAGAACCCGGCGAGCACAGCGACGCCGAACGCGCCCCACATCGCCGCCTTCACCTCTTCGGGGCGGATGAGCCCGGTGGCCGTCACGCGCGTCGGCCCGAGACGGTCCGGCGTGTCGGCGCCCTTCTTCGCGTCGTAGTAGTCGTTCGCGAAGTTCGTCCCGATCTGGATCGCGTACGCGCCGAAGAGCGCGATCAACGCCGTCCACAGGTTCATCGCCCCGTCATCGAACGCGATCGCCGTGCCGACGAGCACAGGCGCCAGCGCGGCGGTCAGGGTCCTGGGGCGCGCCGCCATGACCCATGCCTGCAGGGGCGTCGGACGGGCAGCGGGCACGGCAGCGGGCTCGGTCATGGGACGTCGGCGTGAAGCAGGGGGCGCACGAGCGCGATGAACCGTTCGGGGGATTCGAGGTGCGGCGCGTGGCCGGCGTCGGGCACCCGAAGGTGCACGGCGTTCGGCATGCGGGCCGCGAGGTCCGCGGCGATGGCGTCGTACTTCGCGTCTTCGACGCCGGTCGCCAGCACCACGGACAGGGTGAGCCCGCCGACCGCGTCGTGCAACGGTCGCATCGACCCCGTGCCGGCGTGGCGAAGGTGGGCGGCGAGCCCGGCGGCGGTGTGGCCCTTGCGGGCGGCGTCCAGCACCGCGCGATCCGCAGGGGCGACCCGGTCCTGGGTGGCGATGATCGGCACGCGGCGCCACGCGGCAAGAAAGGCGGGCGCGCCGTCGCGCTCGATGCGATCGGCGCGATCGGCGTCCGCGCGCCGACGGGCCGCGCGGTCAGCCGGGTCGGCGAGCCCCGGGGACGCCCCGACGAGCACGAGGCGCCCGAGGCGCTCGGGCCAGCGGGTCGCCAGCGTCAGCGCGACGCGCCCACCGAACGAGTACCCGACGAGGTCGTACGCGGCGCCGTCGAGTCGACCCCCTGCGAGGCGCTCGACGAGCACCGCCAGCGCGTCGACCGACCGGGTGGCATCCGCCCCGGCGCTGCCCGCGTGACCCGGCAGGTCCGGGGCGAGCACCGGCCGGTCGCCGAAGAGCGCGTCGACGACCTGCCAGTCCCCACCGGATCCGGTGAACCCGTGCAGCGCGACGATCGGGCGACCCCGGCCGGGGCGCGACCACACGCGCAGCGGTTCCCCGTCGACGTGCGCCACGTCGTGCGTCCAGCCGAGGTGGGTCACGAGCCGTGCCGCTGCGTCGCCACCGCGCTCGCCGCACCCTCGCGGACGGTCTGCAGTGCGCGCGTCCACGCTTCGACATTCTCTGCGGCGTCGACACGAACCTCGACCGCGCAGACGCCCTCGTGGCCCCTCGTTGCGGCGAGCACCTCGCCGAGCCCTTCGACCCCGACGTGACGCTGCCACGGGACGCCGAACCCCTGCGCGACGGCAGCGAGATCGACCGTCTGGGGCGTCGTGAAGTACCGGTCGAACACGCCCTCGAACCGCGCCATGGGCAGCCGGCGAAAGATGCCGCCGCCGTCGTTGTTCACGACGACAATCGTCGCCCGCAGACCGAGCGCCGCACACGCCAGCGCGCCGAGGTCGTGCTGGGCGGCGAGGTCACCGACGAGGATCCACGCTCGGCCCGATCCATCGAGGCCGTGGGCGAGCCCGAACCCGGTCGACAGGGTGCCGTCGATGCCGTTCGTCCCGCGGTTCGCCGACACGCGCACGACGTCGTCGCGCACGCCCCCGAACGCGTCGAGGTCCCGGATCGGCATGCTGCTGGCGACGTGCAGCACGTCGCCCGGCGCCATCGCCCGGTGCACCGCCCGCGCGACGGCCCCCTCGGCGGGCAGCTCGCCACGCGCCGCGAGCATGTGCAGCGCGTCGATGGCGAGACCTTCGGCGGTCGACCAGCTTGCGGTCCACGCCGCATCGCACCGCACGCGAGACGCACCAGACAGCGCGTTCGGCACCGACGCACCAACGAACGTCGCATCCACGTGCAGCGGCTCGCGCCACTGGCGCTGCGGATCGAGCACGACGATGCGGGCGCCGCTGTCGCGCATCCAGTGGGTGATGCGCTTCGATGTCGGCATCGGGCCGACGCGCACGATCGCGTCCGGGGTCAGGCCCACGCTGTCGACGAAGAGGTCGGCGTGCGCGACGCGCCCGGCCAGCGCCCCGCCCCGCAGCCCGGACACCGGGTCCACGAGCACCGGCGCCCCGGTCGCTTCGGCGAAGGCATGCAACGCCGCCCGGTCCGCATCCGACACCGCCGCGGTGCCGACCACGACGGCCACCCGGCTGCATCCGTCGAGCACCGCGTCGACCTCGGCGTGTACCGGGGACGCGGCCGCCCGGATCGGGCGCCGCAGCGCGGGCACCGGCGGTGGATCGGGCCAGGTGTCGCCGGCGAGCGGATGCAGCGGCTCGCGGTAGGGCGCGTCCAGGTGGGCCACGCCGCCCTGCTCGATGGCAGCGTCCACCGCACGCACGACCATCCGGTGCAGCTCGACGTCCGGGCGGCCCGGTTCGGGGACGCCGAGGTCGGCGAAGGCGACGGCGTGGCGGCCGTAGAGCCGGGTCTGATCCATCGACTGGCGCTCGCCCCACCCGATCTTCTCGGGCGGGCGGTTCGCGGTGATCACCACGAGCGGCACACCGCCGGCGGTGGCCTCGACGACCGCAGGGGCGAGGTTGGCGCCAGCGCTGCCGGACGTCACCAGCACGGCAACCGGGCGCCCCGTGGCGCGGGCGCGTCCGAGGGCGAAGAACCCGGCGACGCGCTCGTCGAGATGCACGGTGGTCGAGAGCTCGGGGCGCTCTTCGATGGCGAACACCAGCGGCGCCGACCGCCCGCCGGGGCACACGCACACGTGCTCGACCCCGGCGGCGACGAGCGCGGCGACCGTCTGGCGGGCGCGGGCGATTGCCGGATTGCGAGGCGCGGTGTTGTGCTGCGCGCCTCCATTGGGCGCGGCGTGCTCGGGCGCGGCGTGCTCGGGCGAGCGGCTGTTGGGCTCGGGGTTCTTCTGCTCGCCTCTGTTTGGCTCGTCGGTCATGCGTCGGCCCCTTCGATCGCCTTGCGCATCGCGTCCATCTTCGTGTCCGTCTCGGCGAGCTCGCGGTCCGGGTCGCTGGCCGCGACGATGCCGGCGCCGGCGAAGGTCGTGACCGAGGTGCGGTCGATCACCGCCGACCGCAGCGCGACGGCGAGATCGACATCACCGTGGATGTCGATCCAGCCGACCGCACCGGCGAACCACCCGCGGTCGTCGGACTCGTTCGCGTCGATGAAGGTCGCCGCGGCGTCCCGTGGGCGACCGCCGACCGCCGGCGTCGGATGCAGCGCCCGCGCCAGGGCCACGCCGGTGGTCCCGGGCCGCGCGCGCCCGGCGATCCCCGTCTTCAGGTGGTGGATGTTCGCCAGCGTCATCACCGCCGGGCCGCGGGCGACCTCGACGCGTTCGCAGAGGGGGCGCAGGGCGTCGAGCACAGCGTCAACGACGATCCGGTGCTCGCCGGCTTCTTTGCGGCTCGACGTCAGCGCCACCATCTGCGCCCGATCCTCGGCGTCATCGGCGCCCCGTGGCGCCGAGCCGGCGAGGGCCATGGTCTGCACGGTCGCGCCGCGGGTGCGCACGAGCCACTCCGGCGTCGCGCCGACGAACGCGGCGCCGCCTGCGCCGAACCCGAACCGCACACACGCCGGCTGGGTCGCACCGAGCCGCTCGAGCACGTCGACCGGCGCGACCGCGGTGGCGGTGGTGCGCGTCTCGGACCGGACGAGCACGACCTTCTCGAGACCGCCCCCTTCAATGGCGGCGACGGCGCGGCGGACGCCTTCGGTGAACCGCGTGCGCCCGTCATGGGCTGGCGGGGGATCGCGGCGGGGCTCGCTGTGGGGCAACACCGCGGGGCTGTCGAGGTCCATGGCGACGATCGCGGCGTCGGCGCCCGGCTCGACGAGGCAGGCGCGCTGCTCGAATCCGTCGCCGTGCAGGCGCCCGACCACACGACGGTGCAGCACGAACTCCGCCGCGGCGAACCCCGCCCACACCGGGTCACGTGAGGCCTCGTCGCCGAACGCGAACCCACCGAACCAGCGGGGCGACCATGGGGGTGCCGCGGCGTCGCGCACGATCACCGCGTCGGCGAGCACCTCGATCGCCCGGGCGCCGGCGCGCTCGAACCGCTCGGGGCCGCTCGTCTCGATCGTCACGAGGGGGCCCAGCCCGGCCACCGCGAACGCGTCCCCCGGCTCCGCCCAGAACACGCCGTAGTCGCCGACCCGCGCCTCGCGCAGCTCGGCAAGCGGATCGACGTCGTCGCGGGGCACCACGTGCACGAGCACGACGGGGCGACCCGCGGCGTCCGCGCGTGCGCGCGCGGCGTCGATCGCAGCGCGCAGGGTGCTGGTGGGGTCCGCGATGGGCTGCACCGCATGCTCCGGTTCGGCGCGCCGCGGTTCGGCGCGCGGGTCGGTCATAGGATGCAGCGGGCGCCGCGTCGAGTCCGCGTGTCGGCCCTGCTCTTCGATCGCGAGCGCCGACCTGCACCTTCGTGCGGCTTTGAACCGATCTGACCCTCTGGTACGTTCATGGATGTGGGAGGTCACGAGCCGGTTTCGCCCGGGTCACTGGATCGAGCCGAGAACGTGACTATCCTCCGAAGTGTCGGACCCATCCGACGCCCGGCGCCCTGCGCCGACCACCCGAAGGAGGCCCTATGCTCCCCCCCGGCTGGATGATCGAAGAAGAACGACGACGCGACCAGGAGCGTGAGCAACGCTGGGAGCCCGTCCCCCTTCACGCCCCGTCGCCGGTCGCGCCCGACCGTCGCCGCGACGACCGCCGCTCCGAGCGTCGCGAAGAGAGCGCCAACCGTGGCGTCGTCATCATCGACATGAACGACTACAGCGAGACGCGCATCTGACGCGCTCGACAGACCGGCGGCTTCGACCGCCCGGCGCGACGCGCCGCCTCGACATCGCTCGAGTGCGGCGCGTCTCGGTTTTTGCCTGACGCGTGCGATCCACCGCGTCTGGATCATCAAACCTCTGAATATCCGGCCGGGCCGCGCCGTCTGCAGGATGTCCCGCACCGAACGGGCTGACTGTGGAGTCCCGAATCATGCGACACGAACCCTCGCCGATGCCGATCGCCCTCGCGCTGCTCGCCGCAGCCGTCCTCTCGGGCTGTGTGTTCGAGACCTCGTCCGGAGACCCGGGCGGCGTCTGGACCGAGGTCCCGAACCGGGCCGAGTGTCGCTTCGACGGCGACTGCTTCGACGACGAGTTCTGCCACGCCGGGTACTGCGAGCGCGTGCCCGGCTGTGCGTCCGACTGGGACTGCGCGGCCGGTGAGTTCTGCGGCGACGACGGCTACTGCTACGCCGAGCTCGAGTGCCTCTACGACTTCGAGTGCGCGGCGGGCGAGTACTGCGAGCACGATGGCCAGTGCTATCCGGTCGACGAGTGCTGGGGCGACATCGACTGCCCCGGCGGCATGATCTGCACCGCGGCCGGTGTCTGCGACACGCCGGTCGACCCGGGCTGCCGTAGCGACCTCGACTGTGCACCCGGGTTCGCGTGCGGCGCCGACGGTGCGTGCTACGGCTACGACCCGGGCTGCCGCAGCGACCTCGACTGCGCGGTGGGCTTCGTCTGTGGCGGTGACGGTGCGTGCTACGAGGACCCGTCGATCTGCCACAGCGACTTCGACTGCGACCCGGGCTTCTACTGCGCCGACGGCACCTGCTACGAGGACGTCGCCGCCTGCCGCAGCGACTGGGACTGCGCCGACGGCTTCTTCTGCGGCGCCGACGGCGTCTGCTACGAGGACGCGGGCTGGTGCCGCTCGGACTGGGACTGCGACTTCGGCTTCTTCTGCGGCGTCGACGGCGTCTGCTACGAGGACGTCGCCGTCTGCCGCACCGACTTTGACTGCGACCCGGGCTTCTTCTGCGGCGCCGACGGCGCCTGCTACGACGACCCGGCCTGGTGCGACTCCGACTGGGACTGCGACCCCGGCTTCATCTGCGGTGGCGACGGCGCCTGCTACGAGGACGTCTACAGCTGCCGCAGCGACTGGGACTGCGACGCCGGCTTCTTCTGCGGCGCGGACGGTGCCTGCTACGAAGACGTGCCCGCCTGCCGCAGCGACTGGGACTGCGACGCCGGCTTCTTCTGCGGTGTCGACGGCGTCTGCTACGAGGACGTCTGGGTCTGCACGAGCGACTGGGACTGCGACGCCGGCTTCTTCTGCGGCGTCGACGGCGCCTGCTACGAGGACGTCGCCGCCTGCCGCAGCGACTGGGACTGCGACGCCGGCTTCTTCTGCGGCGCAGACGGCGCCTGCTACGAAGACGTGCCCGCCTGCCGCAGCGACTGGGACTGCGACGCCGGCTTCTTCTGCGGCGCGGACGGTGCCTGCTACGAAGACACCGGCGCCTGTCGCAGCGACTGGGACTGCGACGTCGGCTTCTATTGCGGGCTCGACGGCGTCTGCTACCGCTGACGGGCAGACCCCCACTCGACGCGGGCGCGCGAGCTTCGGCTCCGCGCCCGCGCCCGCTTTTCGTGGCCGTGCTCGCGAGCCCCGCGGTGGTCGAATGACGGGAGCCTCGGTCCGTGCTGCACTTCACGGACGACGCACGAACCCGAGTCGACGATGGCCCGCTGGATCGAACGGACACAGGCACGCGCCGCGGCCGCCCCCCGCTGGCTCAATGCGTCCGCGGCCATCGTGCCGTTCGTCGTGCCCATCCCGTTCACCGTGGGCGCGTGGGGACCGTACGGCGCGATCCTCGACGGGCTCCATGATGTGGTGGGGGACGTCGCGTACGTGCACCTCCTGGCGTATCTGCTCTGCGTCGTCCCGCTCGTCGTGATCGGTGGCGCTCTGGTCCAGCTCGCCGGCCATCGGCGCCTCACGCGCGGCCGCGATTGAGCACACCGCCGTACGCAGCGTTGCTTGCGCGCCGCGTCCCTCGTTCGAGCGCCGGGCTCTGGCCCGCTTCGCCGACGCGGGGTCCCCGCGACAGGTCATGCCGGCGACGTCGCCGGGTCGTCGGCGGCGGCTTGCGGTGACGCCGCAGACGTCGGCGCCACGTGCAGAGTCCGCGTGGGGAAGGCGACCTCGATGCCGTATTCGTCGAACGCGTCGACGATGCCGAGGTTCACGGTCTGCTGCACGTCCATGAACACCTCGTACTCGCGCTCGAGCACGTGATACACGAGCTCGAAGTCGAGCGACGAGTCGCCGAACCGCTTGAAGTGGGCCCGGTCGAAGCGCACGGGGTCCGCCGCCTCGACGGCCTCGCGCAGCAACCTCGGGATCAGGCGCAGCTGGTCGGGTGACGTGTCGTACGTGACGCCGATCGCGACGACGTTTCTACGCTCTTCCATTCGTTTCAGGTTGTGGATCCGGCTGCCGAGCAGGTCGGAGTTGCCGACGATGATCTCCTCGCCGCTCAACGAACGCAGCCGGGTCGTCTTCACGCCGATGCGCTCGACCGTGCCGGTCGTGTCGCCGATGACGAGGAAGTCACCGACCACGAAGGGCTTGTCGATCAGGATCGACAGCGCAGCGAAGAGGTCGCCCAGCACGTTCTGGACGGCGAGCGCGATGGCGATGCCACCCACGCCGAGCCCCGCGACGAGCGAGGTGATGTCGACGCCCACGTTGTCGAGAGCGAGCAGCAGCAACACCCCGAACGCCACGAGCCGAGCGAGGAACATCGCGACCCCGACCATGCTGACGCTGCCCGGTTGGTCGTCGATGTGGGTTCGGCGCCACGTGTCGCCGACCGAGCGGATCAGACGGTCGGCCCAGACAGCACCCTGCACGAGCAGGACGATGACGCCGATGTTGCGCACCCACGCCTCTGCGCCGCCCGGCGGCGGCACGATCATCGAGCCGGCCCAGAGTCCCATCGCCACGACGAACCACGCACGGGTGGCGTCGAGCACCTGCACGAGGGTGTCGTCGGCGTGGGTCGCGGTGCCTTCCGCGCGTTTCGCGAGCCGCTCGGGCAGCCACCGGGTCACGAGAACGAGCGCGAACGAGACGGCCACCGCGACGGCGGCCGCGACAAGCCACCGCTGCAGGGGCCAGGAGAGAACGAGGGTGTCGAGGGTCGGCATGGATTCGGGGATGAGGTGGATGAATCAGGGCGATCGGGCGGGCGCGTCGCCGCACTCGGCCGACGCCGAACGGGCGCGACCGGCTCGGGAGCGCATCACGCGGCGCCGCCCCGGCCGCCCGGTCGCGGAGACGCGATCGGAGTCACCGGGGCGAGCGCTCGGGGCCGGGCCGTACCCGGCGCGGCTCGCGTCAGCCTTCGTCGACCTCGTCGATCGCGTCGGCGATGCGCTCGTCGAGGGCGCTCAACTCGGTCTCGACCTCGTCGAGGGTGGAGCGCACGTCGCGGCGCAGGGCGTCCATCCCGTCCGAGGCGTCGTCCGCCCCGGCCGCGACGTCTTCGCGGACAGACTCGAGCTCACGTTCGAGTCGATCGAGCGTCTGCTCGGTGGACGCCGCAACGTCGTCGCCCGCGCGCTCCATGTCGGCCCGGGCCTCGTCGAGCTCGGACTGCAGCGCGTCGACTCGGTCGGAGGTTGACGACGTGAATTCGGACCACGCAGTCTCGGTTGCGCCCGAGAGGTCGTTCATCGCCTGTTCGACGCCCTCCGCGGCCTCGTCGAGGGCGGGTTCGGCTTCGTTGGCGGCTTCGCGAACGTCGTTGTTGGCCGACTCGGTGCAGCCGGCGACGAGCAGACAGATGGCAGCGGCGGTCAGGGTCTCGAACTTCATCCGTGCGACGGGGGGTGTGGGGCATGGCGCAACCGAACGAGGTGGGTGCGCTCTCGGCCCTCCTCCCAATGCGGGACCCGTGCCAGCTCTTCCGAACTCAACACAACCCTCTGACATCGCTACACAAACACTAGAGAACGGGCCGGCGTGCACGCCGCCCGTGACCCCGCCGTGATGATGCACATCGAGGCGATGCGTCCCCGGGTGAGGCAGATTGCCCCGGTCTCAGTGCGGGTCGACCGCCGGACGCCACGCCACCTCGGTGCCGCCGGCGGCGGTGCGGTACCGCGCACGCCCGAGCCCCCCGGCAGGGATCACCCCCACACCGGGCCCGCCGACCGGATCGGCCACACGCGGGCGGCTCGGCGCGGCCGGCGCCGCCTCGGCCGGTGCCGGCTCGGCGCGCTGCCGCACCTCACGCGCGGCCGGCGCGGGGCGAACCACAGGCGCCGCTGCGACGTCAGGGCCGGGTGCAGCAATCGAAGCCGGCGCAGGGTCGGGCGCCGTGATGACCACTTCGGCCTGCCCCGTCGCCGTCTCGAGCAGCGCACCGGGGTCGCCGACGGGGGTCGCGTCGCCGAGGTCCCAGGGCGCGAGGCCAGGGGCGTGACCAAGGTCGGACCACGAGATGATGGACGGCGCGGCCGCTGCGCCCTGCGCCGCGACGAAGGCGCCGCGCACCGGGGGTACGAACCCCACGCCGCCACCGGACTCGACCGGTGCCACCGTCGACGCGACGGGTCGCCGGCGGCGGGTCGCCGCGACGTCGACTTCGCCGAGGCGGTGGCCGACGACGAGCAGCAGGGTGCACTCGACCCACGACGTGACCGCGAAGCCCAGCGCCGCTGCGGCCCCGAGGGTGACCCCCGCGACCGGCGGGATCGTGTCGAGCAGACGCCCGTCCGGGCCCAGCAGCGCGTTCAGTGAGAGCGCCGCGCCCCCGACCGCCACGCCGTGCCCGATCAACCAGCACAGTAGCACGGCGCCATAGACCCGCACCCGCCGGATCGGCTCGGTGAGCGCGGCGACGATCGTGGCAGCGAGAAAGCGCGGCCGCCACGCGATCCAGCACGACGCCAGCACCGTCAGCAGGCGCACCCACGCGATGGCGCCGAACACGATGCCGACACCGAGGCCCACGACCACCGTCGCCTCGGGCGTGCCCGCACGCTCGGCCGTCACGCGCGCCATCGCCCGGACGATCGGCGAGGTGAACATCACCGCGCCGACGTAGAGACCGAACGAGAGCAGGGCCATGCCGCTGTGGGCGAGGTAGCCGCGGCGCATCCGCTCCGCCGGTGGGCGCGGGATACCCGACGCCAGCTCGCGAAGGCGCCCATAGAGCAGCGCATCGAACGCGCCGCGCACCCCGATGAGCAACACGGCGAGCAGGATCACGAGGATGACGTCCGCCGTCGCCGGGACGACGGCCAGCCAGCCGTCGACGCGCTCGGTCAGCGCGGCGATCGAGTCGACCTGCTCGTCGGGCGAGCCGCCGGCGACCCGCGCGACGAGGGCGAGCGCCGCGACCGGCAGCGCGATGCCCAGCAGCGCCGGCAGAGCGCGCAGCGCGCGCCAGAGCACGACACCGCGGGATTCGGCGCTGACGATCGCGCCCGCGGCAAGGTACCGCCAGACCGGCAGCGGGCGCGGAGCGATCTCGTCGTTCACGAGCAGGAGCTGCTCGGGCGACGGCGGGGGAGCGGGCGAGTCGGACACGGTGCCGAGGGGCGAGAGCAGAGAGACCGCGAACGGCGCGGGACGCACGCCGTCAGATGTGGCAGGTTCACGAGACGTTGCAAAGTCCAGCGCGCCGGACGCATGCCGTGAGGCGAGACGCGCCCGGGGCCGCGACGCCCCCCCTCGACACGACCGCGACGATGACGGACGCCCCCGCACCGAGCCCGATGACGCTGACCCGCGACGGCGAGCGCGTGACCTGGGCGGCCACCGAGACGCGGCTGTCTGCCGCGCTCGACGCGCTCGTGTGGTGGCTGGCCGACGCCCTGCCCGGCGGCGCGCAACGGGATCGAGGCGACGTCCTGTTCGGCTCGGTCGACGAGGCGATCGTCGCCATGGACGCCGCCCGCGCGCTCGACGCGGCGAGCCGCGCCGGCGACCCGTTCGAGCAGCTCGGGGCGTTCGACGCGTTGGACCTGCCCGCCGCACCCGACGCGCGCCTCTATGCCGTGCGGTCCGCCGTGCGCGACGCCCTCGACGCCGCGTCTCGCGCCGGCAGTGCGACGCCGATCTCGGTGCCCGCAGCCGCGGACGCCACGCAGCCCGACGCGACGGCCGGGACGGCCGCGACGGCTCCCCAGCCGCCCGCACCACCGCCGGCCGGCGGGTTCGAGACGATCGGGGACGCTCCGTCCGATTCGGGTGTCGACCCCTCTGATGCAGGTGACGCCTCGTCGGACGAGCCGCCGAGCGAGGCGCACAGTGAGACCCCCGGCGAGACGCACGACGAGACGCACGGCGCGGGTGATGTTGCGGCGAGCCACGCTGGCGGCGACGCTCCCGACGCGGCGATCGCCCCAGAACCGTCTTCGGACGTGCCGGATGCCGAAGGCGCGACGACCCCGGACGCGGACGCCCAGCGCGCGGCGCTGATCGACCGAGCGACCGCCGCCCAGAGCGAGCTGCCGGTCGCCGGCGAGCCCGGCACGTGGGACGTCGAGCTCGTCGACCTCGGACCGAACCCGGCGCGCACCCTCGGCCTGCTCGAACGCATCGAGGGCGTCGAGATCCCCGAAGGCGCCGACGAGGGCGTGATCGCGCGCGGACTCGCTGCACACGAGGTGCGCGCGCTGCACGTCGCGATCGTGCCCGCGACGGGCGCCGTCATCCGCGGCGTACCGTCCGACGCGCCGGCGTAGCCGCGCCCCGACCAGGGCGGATGCCCGTCGGATCAGACGTCGATGACGTCCGGATCGTCCGCGGTACCACGGGGCGGTGCGCCCACCCGGTCACGCCCGGGCGGCGGACCGAAGCTCGAGAACCCGCCGAACCCGCCCGGGCCACCGAACCCTGCACCGGGGCCACCGATGAAGTGGACCCGCCCGGCGTCGACCTGGCCGCGGAACCACTTCGACACCGCGGCGCGGATCGGTGCGCGGGCGAACGGGATCAGCAGCGCGAAGCCAGCGACGTCGGTCAGGATGCCCGGGGTCAGCAGAAACGCGCCGGCCACCAGCACACACAGGCCGTCGATGATCGGGCCGCCGGGGACTTTGCCGGCCGCGAGCTCCGTCTGGATGGACGCGAGCACGCGCAGCCCCTCGCGCTTCGCCAGCCACGCCCCCGCGAACCCCGTGAGCACGACGAGGCCGATGGTCGCCGGCAGTGACACGGCGGCCGCCAGCTTGACCAGCAGCCACAACTCCACGAGCGTGACGAGGGTGAAAGCGAGAAAGAGGCGTCCGAGCATGTCGTCGAGGGTCCTGGGGGCTGCGCCACTGCGCTCGGTCAACCTCGACGCCCGGACCCGCCACCGCAACCCGGCGCCCGGTGCATTCGCCGTCGCGGCGCGAGAATCCACGGTTCGCCATGGCCCACCGCCCCGCGATCTTCGTCCTCAGTGACGCGACCGGCAACACCGCCGAAAAGGTCACCCGCGCCGCCCTGGTGCAGTTTCAGCACCGCCGCGTCGCCCTGCGCATGTGGCCGCGGGTGCGCACGACGGACGAGGCGGCGCGGGTCGTCGCCCTCGCCGCGCGGCACGACGCGCTGCTCGTTCACACGCTGGTGAACGCCGACCTGCGCGCCCACGTGACCCGCCTCGCGGACGTGCACGCGGTGCGCTCCGTCGACCTCATCGGGTCGCTGCTCGCCGAGCTCGCGGACTTTCTGGGTGACGCGCCGACCGAGAAGCCGGGCGTCGAGATCCCCCTCGACGACGAGTACTTTCGCCGCATCGAGGCGATGGAGTTCACCGTCACCGCCGACGATGGCCAGAACCCGGCGCTGCTCGACCGCGCCGACATCGTGCTCGTCGGCGTGAGCCGGACCTCGAAGACGCCGGTGTCGGCGTACCTGTCCGGCCAGGGCTACAAGGTCGCGAACGTACCCATCGTGCGCGGAATCGAGCCCCCCGCCCGGTTGTTCGATCTGCCGCCGGGGCGCGTCTTTGCCCTGACGATCGACCCGATGAAGCTCGCCGAGATCCGCCGGCGACGCCTCGCACACCTCGGGGTGGACGAATCCGGATCCTATGCCGACGAAGAACATGTGTTCGCCGAGGTCCGGTGGGCACTGAACCTCTTTCGCAGCCGGTCAACCTGGCCGATCATCGACGTGACGAAGCTGGCGGTCGAAGAGACCGCCGCCGAGCTGCTGAAGCACAAGTCGCGCCTCGAACTGACGCCCGACGCCGACGACACCTCGCCCCCCGACGACCCACCCTCATGACGCGCACCGCTGCCGCCCTGCTGTCCGTAGCCGCCGTTCTGGCGTCGACGGTCGCGTGCGGCGGCATGGTGCAGCGCGGCGAGCGACACCTCGAAGCCGGGCGGTACGACCGGGCCGCCGATCTCGCCGCTCGGGCCGTCGCCGAGGAGCCGACCGCGCGGGCCCACGCCCTCGGCGGGCGGGCCGCCTTCGCCCTCGACGATCTCGAGGCAGCATGGGCCGCCCGGGCCGACGCGCGAGCGGTCGATCCGGGCCACCCGGCCACCCTCGCGCTCGGCGCGCACCTCGCGACCGCCACGGGGGACGAGCGCCTGCTCGCCGAGGTGTGGGTCGACGCGTGGGACGCCGACCAGACCGACGTCGTGCGCGCCGTGCTCGCCGACCGGGGCCTCGTCGTCGCCGCCGAGGCGCTCGCCACGATGTGGCGCGAGACGCCGCGCGCGGCGGACGCCCTGCTGGACACGCTGGCTGCGCTCGCCACCGACGGCGACGAACGACAGGCGGTCACCACGGCGCTGGCCGATGCCGCCGACCTGCAGCTCTATCGCCTCGTCGCCGACCGGGATCTCGAGGACGCCGAGGCGCTCATCGCGACCCTCTCGCCCCTGCTCGGCGAAGCCTTCGTGCTGCGCAAGCACCGCGCGCTGATCGAGATCGAGCGCACGCTGCACCCCTCGCGCGGCCCCCTCCTGGCGCTGGTCGACGACGACGTCGACACGCTCTCTGCGCTGGCCTTCGAGCTCCGCGCCCGCGGCGTGCACCGGTCGGCCGCGCTCGCGTGGCGCATCGTCGCCGATCGCACGTCCGGCGACGCCGCAGCCGAGGCCTGGCGCCAGGCCGCGGAGTCCGAGTACCGCCTCGGGTTCGATGCCCGCGCGCGAGAGGCCCACAACGAGGCGTTCGCCGCGACGACCCGCCCGGCGGACATGGCCGTCGAGCTGTACCGCGCCGCCGCCGCGCGGGGGGACGCGAGCGCGCTCGACCTCTTCGCCGAGCGCCTCGACGCGGTGGACTGTGCGGGCACCGATCCCGACGTGTTCTTCGAGGCGTTCGATGCCCTGGTCGAGGGCTGGATCCTCGAGAACCGCGGCCCGATCGCGCTCGTCGACCGGCTCGATGCACGCATCGCCGATCCCACCTGCCCGGGTGACCCGCTGCTGCTGGCGACGGGGGTGCGCATGGCGAACGCCCGGTACGAACCGCTCGTTGCTGCGGCGCTGCTCGATCGCGCCGTCGCGGCGCGGCCCAACGGCGCAGCGACCCGCGCGCGCATCGCCCTCGCCGAGCGCCGCACCGATCCTCTCGCCGCCGCCGAGGCGATGCGCACCCACGTCGATCGCACGACCGTGGACGGCTGGCCGCCCGACGGCGAGAGCGGTCCGCTGCTCGCCGTGCTCGCCACCGGCACGTCGGACGCCGTCCGCCTCGTGCGTCTCGACACCCTTCGCCGCTGGCACACCGCAGCGCCGGCGGACCTCGAGGTGACCCGCCTGCTCGCCGCCGAGATCCTCGACGCGGGCGGCACGGCGCTGCCGATCTGGGACGCCCACGCCGACGCCAGTGACGACCCGTGGACGGCACGCCTCTTCGCCGCTGGTTGGATGACGGCGCGCGACGTCGACCCGACGACCCGCATCGACCTGCTCGAACGCATCATCGCCGAGCCTTCGACACGCCGGTTGCCGCTGAGCACCCCCACGGACGTCGCCGACACGGTCTACGAGAGCGCGCTGCAGTTGCTCGTCGACGCCTACCTCGAGACCGGGCGCGACGGCGACGTGGTCACCGCGCTCGAGGCGTGGATCGACGCCCGCGGCGCCGACGACCCGGCCACCTGGGATCCGGTGTGGTCGCGCCGGGCGTTGCTCGCGTCCCTCGGCGCAGACGAGCGCGCCCGCCTCGCGCGGCGCGCCCTCGCCGCCGGGTACACCACCCCCGACATCTGGCACGAGCTGGCGATCGCCGAGTCCGGCGCGGGGCGCAACGCGGCCGCCCGGGACGCGATCGACGGCGCCCTGGACGCCGCGCCGGAGCGCACCGGTGAGCTCGTCGACCGGCTCGTCGAGCGCGGCCGCATCCCCCTCGCGCTCTACGCGCTCGACGCGTACGCCGATCGCCGCGGCGACGACGCCTTCGTGCTGCGACGCACCCTCGAGCTGCACGTCGACGAGCTGCTGCGAGCCCGGGGATCGAGCGACGACCTGCGCCTGCGCACGCACCGCAATGGCGTGGCCCGCGCGGTCACCCGCGTCCTCGCCCGCGGCCGCGACCTGCACGTCATCGACCTCGAGCTCCTGCGCATCGCCGGCCTGCACGAGCTCGCGTGGCGCGTCGGCGCCGAGCGCGTCTCGGACCCGGGCGCCGATCGCTACGCGTCGCTCGAGGTCGTGCGCGACGGGCTGAGCGCGCGACTGCCCCTCGCGATGGTCGACCCCTGGCTGCGCCCGTGGCGCGATCGGCTCGACGAGCGCGACGCCGACGAGATCGCATCGCTGGCGGTGTCCGCGGGGCACGTCGGGCTCGCCCTCGAGCTGCGCCTCGACGCGTACTACGACGTGCGCCGCCCCGGCGAACGGGTCGCGATGCTCGCCGAGGTGATGTACCCGGCGTCCGTCGCGCTGCCGATCGACGCGTACCGCCAGCTCGTCGTCGAGCTCGTCGAAGACCCGGCGCAATCGATCACCGACCCCGGCGTCGTGCCCGTGTCCCCCTTCGAGGTGTGGGCCGACGACACGGCCCGCGCCGCCGAGCTCTACGCCGCCGCGGCGACCCTGTACGCCATGCGCGGGCTCGACGTCGACGTCGTACGCACCGGGCAGCGCGCCCTCGACCTCGGCGTGAACGTCGGCGCGCCCACCCTCGAGGCCATCGCCCAGGCCGCCGTCCGCGCCGTCCCCGACGACCACCTGCGCGACACCCTCTCGCGGGCCGTCGGCGCGACGTCGCTCGGCGCCGAAGCATGGACGCGCACGGCGCGGGTGCTGATCGACGCCGAGCGGTGGGACGACGCCGCATGGGCGCTGGAGCGGGCGCAGCGGCTGCTGGCCACCGGCGACGCGTCCGTATGGTCGTGGTCCGGCGTGGTCGCGGCGCACCGTGGCGACGACGACGACGTCCGCGCCGCCATCGACGGCATCGCCGGGTGGGGGCGCACGATGGACGCCGAGCTCGCCGCGGGCCTGCTGCGCACGCACCTCGTGCCGGCGCTCGTCGAGACCGGGCGGCACGACCTCGTCGACGTCGCGATCGAGACCGCCGCCGCGCTGCAGCCCGCCGATGACGAGATCCAGATCGAGCTGGCTCGCCGGCTGATCCTGCGCGGCGACCTCGACGGCGCCCGACGGCGGGTCGCCGACGTCGTGGCCCGCACACGAGCAACGCGTCTGCAGATCCAGTGGCAGGCCCGCGCCGGGTTCCTCGTCGAGGCCGCGCGGCTCGTCGACCGGGCCGACGAGCGCAACCCGCTCGACCTGCTGCCGCGCGAGTTCGACAGCCCGTCCGAGCTGCCGGCGGCGTTCGCTCGGCTGCGCGGCGCCGACGTCTGGTTCGGCCACCTCGCCCGATCCGAGCCAGCGTCGATCGACGCCGAGATGCTGCGCCTGCACGACCTGCTCGGGGGGCTCTGTCTTGCGCCGTCGAGCCCCTGTGGCGCCCTCGCGACCACCCTCGACCCGCTGCTCGACGAGCGCCTGTACCGCGACGACGTGATCGACCTCGCCGCCGTGGCCGTCGTTCGCGGCGACCTCGTCGCACACGCCCGCGCCTGGGACCGCGCGGCCGGCGAGGCGTTCGGCATGGCGTCGTTCGACCCGTCGATCCCCCCGGCGGTCGTGCTCGCCGACCACGCCGAGGCCGGCGTCCTCGACGCCCTCGACCCGTGGCTCGCCGAGCAGTCCGCCCTCGGCGTCGACGGCGCGGGCGAGGCCCGGCGGTGGCTCGCGCTCCTCGAGTCGGACCCGGTCGCGGCGCTCGGCGACGACGGCGTTGACGAACCGACCCTGCGCCGGGCGGTGGCCGCCGGCTGGTGGTTCGAGGCCGGCGACGCGGCCCGTCGCATCGCCGCCGACGATCCCGGCGACCCCCGCGTGCTGCCCGGCATCGTCGCCCTCGGGCGGCTGGGCGACGCAGATGCAGCGCGTGCCCTCGCGACCGGATGGCTCGACGCCACCGGCGGGCTGTCGCACCCCCGCGCCGACGTTGCCGAAGCGCTGCTCGACGGCGGACTGCTCGACGACGGCGTGCCCCACGTGTTCGCGCTGCTCGACACCGCCCCCGACACGGTCGCCGAGCGCGCTGCCCTCGCCGGACTCGCGGCGGCCCTGACCGCCGACGCCCCCGAGCTCGCCGGCGATGTCGCGACCCGCTGGCTCGACCGCGCCCCGACCAGCCGCAGCCACCGCCAGCGCGTGGCGACCACCCTGATGGATCGCGGATTCGCCCCCCTCGCCGCGCGGATCTACGGCGACCTGGCGATCGACCTGCCCGCCGACGCGAGCACCCGCGAGTCGCTGGTGACCGCTCTCGCCGCGTCCGGCGACGACGCCGGCGCCACCGATGCCCTGCGCACGATGCGCGACGACGGCCTCGTGACCTCGTGGGCACTCGACCGGCTCGCCGGCCGCGCCGAACCCGCCGCCGTCCCGCGCCTCGCCGCCACGGTCGCGGCGATGCGGGTGCAACTCGGCGACGCGACCCTCGACACCGTCGCCGCGTCGATCGCCGCGACCAGCAGCGATGCAGAGGCCGACGCGAGCGCAGCCGCGTGGATCGCCGCGACCGACCAGCACCCGGCCGCAACCGGCGCGCTGATCGACCGCCTGGCGATCGTCGAACCTGACGTCGCCCGACGCGTGGCCGCGGCGGCGCGCGACGCGGGGACGCCGTCGATCGCGCGCTGCGACGCCGTCTGGCGCGCCCTCGCGACGTCCGACACCGCGACCGCCGACACCGCGGACGTCATCGCCGCGCTCGACGCGTGCCGTGTGCTCGCGCCAGACCCGAACGGCTGGCAGACCCGGATGGCCGTCGCCATGGCCAGCGCCGAGGCATGGCCGGTCGCCGAAGCCATCGCCACTCGCGTGCTGCTCGAGGAGCCCGACAACGGCGTCGCCCGTGCCGTGCGCGCGACCGCCCGCGCCGCCGAAGGACGCATCGACGAAGCCGTCGCCGACCTCGACATCAGCCAGGGCGTGGACGCCGGATGGCGGGATCAGCTCGTGCAGGCCACGCAGGTGCTCGCGACCGCCGGGGCCGGCGAAGACGCCATGCGCGTCGCCGACCGCCTCGCCGCTCGCGTGTCCATCCGCGGCGTCGTGCTGCCCGGCACGCCCCGCACGAATCGCGACGGCATCATCGACGCGTTCGAGGCGCTCGCGCCGGCGCCAGACGTTCTGCTGGCGTGGCTCGAGTCGCGGTTCGCCGACGTGCGCGAACACCCGGAGCTCACCGCCGCCACCACCGCAGTCACTCTAGCCCTCGAAGAAACCGGCCGCGTCGACGAGTCCATCGCGACGTGGCAGCGGGCCGTGCTGTCGCGCCCCGAGAGTGCGTACGTGCACAACAACTACGCGTGGACCCTCGCCGAGACCGGCGGCGACCTCGACGAAGCCGAGCGGCTCGCGCGCCGCGCGGTGTCGCTCGAACGCGAGCCGAACGCCAACACGTGGGACACCCTCGGCTGGGTACTGCACCTGCAGGGTCGGCACGTCGAGGCCCGGGCGTGGATGGTGCAGGCCCTCGTCGCCCTCGACCGGGCGCCGCCGTCGACCCGCGCTGCGGCTCGCCCGGTGCTCGTCGAGCACCTCGAAGCGATCGACGCGGCCATCGCGGCCTCGGCGCCCACCGACTCGGCCGACCCCGAGACGTCGCGCCGCGACCGCCGCGGGCGGCGCCGATAGCCCGCGTCGGCAGGTCGGCGGGGACGGTCCACCGCGCGTACGAAGCACGATCCGCCACCCACAACGCGCCTCGACAACCCCCGAGCAGCGACCCATGCTGCCGGCTCAACGTCCCGCGCCCCGGATCACACGATGCAGCCCCTGCCCGAGTCCACCGTCCGCGAACGCCTCGCCGATCTGCCCGGCTGGTCCCTCGTCGACGGCCCGTTCATCGAGAAGTCGTGGGCGCTCGGCGACTACGACGCGGCGATGGACTTCATCAACGCCGTGGCCGACATCGCGCGCAAGCTCGACCACCATCCGAACCTGTCGAACGTCTACGATCAGGTCGAGATCAAGCTGCAGACGCACGACGCCGGCGGCATCACCGAGCGCGATCTGACGTTCGCCGCGCGGGTCGCTGCGCTCGAATCGGGCAGCTGACGCCGCGGCCCCGACGGGCCACTGGTCGCGTCAGCCGCGGCCGAGGGCGATCAGCACGATCGCGATGACGGCGAGCACGATCGCCGCGATGACGATGGCCGGCCCGCCCGCCATGCGGCGGTGTTCGTCGGGCTCGCTCAGCTCGTCGAGCGGCGTGCCCGGTGCAGGGATCCCGGCGGCCGTCGGCGTCGGCGTAGCGTCGTGGGCACCGGACGCGGCGAGCTCCGCAGCGATGGCCAGACGGCTGCCCGGAGCCGGCGGCGGGTGCACGATGTCGACGTCCTCGACCGCGTCCGCGGCGGCGCCAACCCGCACGATCTCGACCGTGATGTTGTCGTGCCCGCCGGCGTCGTTCGCCATCTGCACGAGCGTCCGGACGGCCTCGTCCGGCGCCATCGACGACGCGACGCGCGCAATCTCGGCCTCGGACACGAGGCCGTGCAGACCGTCGCTGCAGAGGATGAAGAGGTCCCCTTCGCGCAGGTCCAGCGGCTCGGGCCCGAGCTCGACGTCGACCGTCGGGCGGCCGCCGAGCGACCGGCTGATCACGTTCGAGTTCGGGTGGTTCTCGGCCGCCTCGGGGGTGAGGATGCCGTCGTCGACGAGCCGCTGCACCATGGTGTGGTCGCGGGTCAGCCGACGCATCTCGCGGCCGCGCAGGCGATAGATGCGGCTGTCGCCGACGTGAGCGACGAACGCGCGGTTCGTCTCGTGCTCGACGGCGAGCGCGACGACCGTCGTGCCCATGCCGTACAGCTCGCGCTGTTCGCGAGCCAGCGCCTGAATCGTCGTGTTGGCGATCTCGATCGCCGAGGCCACACGGGTGGGCACGTCGCCGGACGAAGCCGCGAGCTGCTTCTCGATCGTCTCGACCCCGAGTCGAGACGCAGTGGACCCGCCGGCATGGCCTCCCATGCCGTCACACACGATGTAGACGTCGAGCCCATCGAGGTGCGCGCTGCCGTACGCGTCCTGATTCTCGGCTCGTTCAACGCCGACATCCGTGAGGGCCGCGAACGACAGCTTGAGGCTCATCCCCTGCGTCCTCTCCGAGGTCATCGACCCCGCGCGCCGTGCGCGAGGGCAGAGACTCCACGAGGTACCACAGGACCGGGTCGCATTTCAATTGCGGGCCGCTGTCGTGCGCGAGCGAACCGTTCGGCGCTTTACCTGGACCGGCGGACGGGCCAGGATGCGACGAACGCACCCTCGGGCGGGATCCGATCCGGCCCTGCGCCATGGCCTCACCTCTCGATCGCATCGGTCTTCATGTCGAACACCGAGACCCTCACGCGCTGTCCGAAGTGCGGCACGCACAACGCGCAGCTGCGGGATCGGTGCAAGGCGTGCGGTGCCCTGCTGCATGGGACCGAAGAGGCGACGTTCGAGACCACGGACGCACCCCGCGCCAAGGCGCTCGCCCCACGCGGCAAGACCGCAGCGAACGCCGGGTCCGAGGACGGCCTCACCGCCGACTCGCTGAAGCCCGGCGACGTCGTCAAAGACACGTACAAGCTGCTCGAGTTCATCGGCGAGGGCGGCGCCGGCGCCGTGTTCGTCGGCGAACACACCAGCCTCGGCAACCTGGTCGCGATCAAGACCCTCTTCGGCAAGTTCGTCCGCGACGCCGACATGCGCCGCCGGTTCGTCGAAGAGGGCATCATCCAGGCGAACCTCGCGCACAAGAACATCATCCGCGTCACCGACATCGTCGATGAGGACCAGTTCTGCGCGATCATCATGGAGTACATCGAGGGCCGGTCCCTCGATCGCCTGATCCGCAAGGCGGGCCGTGAGCCGGACGTCGAGGCGATGACCCGCCTCTTTCTCGAGATGCTCGACGGCGTCGGATACGCCCACGACCAGGGCATCGTGCACCGCGACCTCAAGCCGGCGAACGTCCTGCTCGCCCGGGCCGGGGAGTCGTGGACGCCGAAGATCAGCGACTTCGGCATCGCCAAGATCGTCTCGGACATGAAGCGGACCGAGACCGGCACCACCATGGGCACGGTCCACTACGCCGCGCCCGAGCAGCTCACCAACGCCAAGGCGGTCGACGCCCGCGCCGACATCTACGCGCTGGGCTGCACGTTCTACGAGATGCTGACCGGAGACGTCCCCTTCGACGGCGACAGCATCTACCAGATCATGCGCGCGCACATCGAGGCGCCCCGCCCCGACGCGTCCGCAGACAACCCCGACGTGCCCCGCGCCCTCGCCCTCGTCGTCAAGCGGTCGATGGCCGTCGACCCCGAGAAGCGGTTCTCGAACTGTCGCGAGTTCGCCGCCGAGGTGCTCTCGGCGATGGACCGCAAGACGGCGAGCGCGCTGCACGGGCTGGGCTCGGACGCGATGTCCGGATCGCGCCCGGCGCTCAAGGGGGGCCTCAAGCCGCCGACGCGCCTCGCCACCCCGGGCTCTTCGTCTGGCCCCGAGGCGACTCGCGGCCCGGCGCGGCCGCCGACACGCAGCCGAACGTCCGCGCCCGGCGTGACCTCGTCGACGACGCGCGACCGACGGGTCGCCGCGGCGACCACCGTCCGCAACGCGCCCCAGCAGCGCGGCGGGGGCACCGCCGGCATGGTGGTGAAGATCGCGATCGGCGTCCTCGCCCTCGGCATCGTCGGCCTCATCTTCACCGTGACGAACCGGGGTGGCGACGACCCGCCGCCCACGAACCCGATCGTCACCGCCGACACGCCGGTGCCGACGCCAGCGACGGACGTGGCCGAAGGATCCGGCAACGAGGTCGCGTCGGCGACGGACACCGGCGACGACGACAGCGGCGAGCCGGTCGCAGAGCTGACGCCGGCCGAACAGGTCACGCAGTGCCGCGACCTCGCCCAGACCCATCGCGGGTTCGACCTGCTCGGCGACGTGCCGATCAACACCGCCATCGCCGAGCTCGAGGACGCCCACGCGAACTGCCTCGCGACGATGCTCGACGCCGGCAACGGCACCCGATTCGACATCCTTCGCGCGCACCTGACCGCCGACGAGATGCGGTTCACGATGCACAGCCTGCGCGCCCTGCGCGAGGCGACCGTGGGCGGCGACCCGTGCACCGACGTCATCATGGCGTCGACCGAGACGCAGCGCTCGCTGCGCCGGCTGCACGACGCCGAGGTCGCCGAGGCGCTGCTCGACTGGGAGATCCAGTCCCTGTCCGAGCAGCGCGAGGCCGCATGGACTCTGCTGTCCGGGCTCGCCGACCGGTACCCGCGCTGCGAGCTGCCCGACATCCCCGAAGAGCTCGTGCCCGAGCACGCCCGCGTGCCCGAGCCGGTCAACCCGCAGATCGGCGAGACCCGCGTCGTCGGCGAAGGGTCGGGCGAGGGGTCCGGCGAAGCGACCGCCGAGAACGACGTGCCGGGCGACGACCCGAGCTAGCCGACCTCGACGTCGCGGTACCGCAGCAGCGCCATGACGAGCGCCCCGAGAAACGCGAGCGCCCCGCCGAGCACGCCCAGCGCGGTCGCCAGCGACGTGCGCGCGTTGGGGGTCGGCGCCGTCCACGCGTCCGGCTCGTCGGCGTCCTCGACGATCGTCACCCGAGCGTCCTCGCGCACCGGGTCCGCCGGATCGGCGCCGAAGCTGCGGTCCAGCGGCGTGATCTCGTCGCCGTCGCGCAACCCGGCGCAGAACGCCTGACAGATCGGCTCGGACACCGGCTCGACCGGCGGGATCACACCGGCGGCGAGCGCCGAGACCCCACCGGTCTCGGTGGCCTCGGACTCCTCGCTCGGATCACCGGGATAGAAGGTGTAGCCCTTCGGCCCGATGCCCCAGACGCAGTCCGGGATCTCGCACCGGTCGCGGATCTCGGTGAGATCATCGTCCGCGTACTCGACGTGCAGCGCGGCTTCGTAGCCCCAGCGTGCCGCCATGAGCGACGAGAGGGTGCGCATCGGCGCGTTCATCTCGTGCACCGGCATGATCACGCCACCGAGGATGATCTGCGGGATCAGCAGCAGGGGCACGAGCGCGACGGCGGCCTCGGCCGAACGGACGAGAGCCGACAGTGTGAGCCCCATGCCCATGCCCACCAGCGACGTCATCAGCAGGATCACGTAGTGCAGGCCGAAGCTGCCCTCGAGCGAGAGCGGGCCCCACACGATCGCCAGCATGACGAGGCACTGCACGGCACTGACCACGCCGAGCACAGCGACCTTGGACATCACGTACGACGGGATGGCGAGGTTCACCATCCGCTCACGGCGGTAGATCGCCTGCTCGGTCACGATCTCGCGCGCCGAGTTCGACGCCCCGAACCACACCGACGATGCCACCAGCAGAAAGAGCGCCGCCGGCCCGCGGGTGAGCCCATCGAACCAGGCGTCGGCCGCGCCGCCGGACGCGAACACCGCCGCGAGGACGAGCGCGATCACCGGCGCCTGCACCATCAGGATGAAGGTGTTGAGCCGGTCCTTCCATTTGATGCGTGCCGCGCGTTCGGTGAGGATCCACCACTGGCGCAGCAGGCCCTTGCGGTCCGTCTTCTGCTTGTGGCCCCCCTCGATGCGGACGTCCTGCGCGCCCTGCCGCCCGACGCGGTCGTACACGAACTGCCGGTACTGCGGCGAGTCGACGTACTTCTGCTTTCGGTCGCGGATCGCCGCATCCAGCGCCGCCGGCTGCTCGGCCTTCGGCTGCTCGTAGACCGCGCGCTGGTCCTGCGCGAGGGGCTTGAGCGCGTTGCCCGGATCCGCCCGCAGCTGGGTCTTCTCGGCGGGGCTGGCGTCCGGGTGAAAGAAGTCGATCGAGTCCGGCCACGTCGGGCCGTAGTACACGAGGTGGCCGTTGAAGAGATAGATGACGTTGTCCATCAGCCGGTACGCCTCGAGGGACGGCTGGTGGATCGTCAGCAGGATCGTGCGGCCCTCGTCGCTGAGGCCGCGCAGCAGCCGCATGACGTTGATCGTGTCCTCGGACGCGAGCCCCGACGTCGGCTCGTCGAGAAAGAGCAGGCTCGGCTCGGTGATCAGCTCCTGCGCGAGGTTCACGCGCTTTCGCTGCCCACCCGAGATGCCCTTCTTGACCGCGTCGCCGATGCGCACGTCGCGGGTGCCCTGGATCTCGAGCACCTCGAGGATGCGGTCGATGCGGGCCTCGATCTCGTCCGGCGTCGTGTCCGGCGGCAGGCGCAGCCGCGCCGTGTACCAGAGCGACTCGTGCACGGTGAGCTGCGGGTACACGATGTCGTCCTGCGGCACGTACCCGATGTTGCCGCGAAACGCGTTGTAGTTCGCGTACAGGTCCGTGCCGTTGATGAGGCTCTGGCCGGTCGCCGGCGGCGTGTACCCGTTCAGCGCCATCATCAGCGTGGTCTTGCCCGCGCCCGACGGGCCCATCAGCCCGACGAACTCCGACGGATACGCCGTGAAGCTCACGTCGCTGAGGATGCGCTTCGTCGCGCCGCGCTTCGTGTTGTCGGGCACGTCGACCGACACCCGCTGCGCCTGCAGCATGATGTCGCCGCTGTAGGCCCGGTGCACGACGCCGCGTTCGGGGTCGAGCTGCAGGTCGACGCCGCCGAGCGAGACCCGGTCCGCGGCGGTGACGCGCACGCGGCCGCGGACCCGCTCGCCATTGACGTACACGCCGTTCGAGCTGCCGAGGTCGCGCAGCTCGAATACGCCGTCCCCGAGGGCGGTGACCTCTGCGTGGCGGCGCGAGATCTGCGGCTGGTCGATCGTGACGTCCGCCGCCTCGTCGCGACCGACGACAATCGCCCGCGCCGTCGGCAGCGCCGTCGTCTTCGCCGGCTGCGCGTCGGGCTCGACGAGGGACGCGACACGAGCGACCGGCAGGCGGTAGCTGCCCAGGAAGAGCACGTCGGCGTCGACGACCGATGTCGGCGTCGTGACCCGGTTCTCGCGCCGGTTGAGGAAGGTGCCGTTCGTGCTGCCGAGGTCGGTGACGACGTAGCCGCCTTCGATCACCTCGAGCTCGATGTGCCGCGTCGACACCATCGGCGCGTCGATGACGAGGTCGTTGCTCGGCCCGCGCCCGACGACGATGCGCCGCCCGGCGTCGAAGGCGCTCGAAGACGCCGTGGTCGTCTGGCCCGCGGCCCGCTCACGCAGGCGCTTCTCCATCGACGTGTCGAAGGTGATCTGCACGCCGCCGACGGCAAACGACGCGCCGGGCTCGATCTCAACGCGCAAGACGCGCTCGCCGCCAAACCATGTCCCGTTCGTCGAGCCGGCGTCCTCGAGCACGAAGCGGCGCCCGTCGAAGCCGATGCGAGCGTGGCGCCCCGAGACGACGGCGTTGGGCACAACGACGTCGTTCGAGGTGTCGTAGCCGATCGTCAGCGCCGGCGACCCCGGCGGGACGGGCTCGGCGAGGGCCGCGCCGCGACCCCGCTCTGTCGGGCCGGTCGGGATGCGGCTGACGTTGGTGTCCTCGACCGTGGCGAACTCGTCCGACGGACCGTCGCCCGCCGCCGAGGGGGGCGCGGGCAGGGCCACCGTGTGGCGGTTCGGTACAACGGTGTCCGCGGCGGCGTCGACCCGCGTCGCTGCGTCGACCCGCGTCGCTGCGTCGACCCGCGTCGCTGCGGCGTCCATCGCGACGAGCTTCAGCGGCGACGGCGCCGAGAAGGCGTCCGGTTCGGTGACCTTGCGGACGTGCTCGGCGGCGAACACGAAGCCGTTGAGCTTGCCGAGCGTGACCCGATCACCGAAGTCGATCGGGCGCGGCGCGTTCGGCGCGAGGCGCTCGCCTTCGACGTACGTGCCGTTCGTGCTGCCGAGGTCCTCGATCAGCCAGCCATCGTCGGACTGCACGAGCCGCGCGTGCACCGACGATACGGTGGGCAGGCGCGACACGAGGTCGACGCGCGAGGCGTCCTTGCCGATGAGAACGGCCGCGGGATCGTCACGGGTCGGCGCGCTCATGGCCCCAGTGGCGTCAGGTCAGTGGGGATCCGGGGTACCACAGCCGCAGCGGCCGTGCATCGGTGCTGCACCGTTCAACGACCCGCGACGTCTTCGAGCACCGCGGTGCTCGTCTCGATCGTGTAGTCGTACGGGTACGCCGTGATCACGCGCGTCCCCTCGGCTCGCACCTGGTAGTAGCTGTCCACCCCCCAGCTCGACAGCATCATCTGGGCGTACTCTTCGGCGGCGGCGGCCGTCTCGAACTCGAGCCACGTCAGCTCGATCGTCACGCCGGCGGCGTTCACGACGCTCATGGTGCCGACGGTCGCGCCGGCGTTCCACGTGTAGTTCGGGTCCCACCGCGCCTCGTTCGACCAGCTGACGGTGTAGTCCCGCTCGACCCGCCGCTCGAGCCGGTCCCACGTCGCCGGGATCCCGCTCGCCTCGCTCGCCCCGATCGGCACGCGCACCCACTCCGCCGACGCGGACGAGGCGGCGGCGGCGAGGGCGCAGAGCACGAGGGGCGCACAGGCGATGGCGGCGAGAACACGCATGCCGCCAGCATGCGCGGGTCCGCCGCGCCGGGCAAGTGGGGCGCCGCGCCGGGGTGACGCGTGCGCTGCGTGCACCGCATTGAGGCGAATCCGCCCCTCTGGCATGCTGCGCGCGGCCATCACCCCGGATTCGTCGCATGCGCGCTGTGCCTTGTCGTCTCTTCGTGCTCATCACGCTCGCCGTCGCCCTCAGCGCCTGCGGCAACGAGGCCCGGTCCACCGGCGACTCGATCGGCGCGGACGTCGGCGCCGACGTCGCCACCGACACCACCGATGCCGGCGGCACCGACACGATCACCGAAGACACACCCCTGCCGGGCCTCGACGACGACGACGACGGCGTGCTGAACGACGTCGACAACTGCCCCGAGGTGCCGAACCCGGACCAGGCGGACAGCGACGACAACGGCATCGGCGACGCCTGCGAAGAGATCATCGTGCCCGGGGGCTGCGCGAGCAGCGCCGAGTGCGCGCCCGACGACGTCTGCGTCGACGGCGACTGCACGTCGGTCGACTGCTTCCCCGGGCCCGGCGGCGACCGCTGCCCCGGCGACGCCGAGTGCGTCGGCACGCGCTGCCGCGCGGTGATCGACTGCGGCGACGACACGGACTGCGACGGCTTCGGCTTCTGCGACGACGGCGTCTGCGCCTTCGTCTGCGACGACAACGACGACTGCGGCGGCACCCGCGCCACCGGCTGCGTCGACGGCACCTGCCGCTTCGCCTGCGTCGGCGACTTCGGCTGCGGCCGCGGCGGCATCTGCGTCGACGGCTTCTGCGCCGACGTCGAGTGCGAAGGCGACGGCGACTGCGCCGACGGCGAGCGGTGCAACGACGGGCGCTGCGAGGACTTCGTCCCCTGCGAGACCGCCGGCGACTGCGCCGACGGGCAGCTCTGCGTCGAAGGCGCCTGCGAAGACGCGCCCCGGTGCCGCGGCGACCGCCAGTGCCCCGACGGCGCCGTGTGCGACAGCGGCGTGTGCGTGCCCGCCGAAGTGTGCGGCAGCGACGACGACTGCGACGGCGACGACGTGTGCATCGCCGGCGACTGCGTGCCCTTCCTCTGCCGGGGCGACGCGGACTGCGACGAAGGCCTCATCTGCGAAGGCGGCGCCTGCATCGATCCGCCGGACATCCTGCCGACGACGATCCTCATCCTCACCCGCCCCGGCCCCGTCCGCCCCGGCGACGAGATCGCCTTCGAGGCGGTCGCGCTCGACGCCGACGGCTCGATCGTGCCCGGCGTACGGTTCACGTGGACCTCGTCGCGCCCGGGCATCGGCGACTTCGAGGGCGCGACCTTCGTCGCCGCGGACGCCGCCGGGTTCACCGACGTCGTCGCCGTGGCGACCGACTACGAAGACATCGAGTCCATGCCGCTCGAGGTCCGCAACCTCGGGCCGGACACCGACGCAACCCGGGTGGTCGTCATCGACCGCGTCACCGGCGCGGCGATCGGCGGTGCGTCCGTGACCCTGTCGGGCACGCTGACCACCGGCCCCGGCGGCGTCGCGACCTTCGGCACCCTCGTCGAGGGCGACATCGTCGTCGTCGCCGACGGCTACGACGGGCTCGTCCTCGGCGACGTGACGACCGACACGGCGACCCTGCTCGCCCCGCTGCGCCCGCAGACCGGGTCCGAGCGCGCCGCCGGCTTCACCGGGCGCATGGACTTCTCGGAGATCTCGACGTCCGGCGACGCCTCGATCGGCCTCGCTGGCGCGGCGATCCGTGGCGGCGTCATCGACCTCGACCTCGCCGGGCTCGTCGGCGACACCTTCGTCACCGAGGTCAGCCTCGGGCCCCTCGGCAGCCAGACCGTGCCGCTGCCCGGCGGGCTCGTCGCCTCGATCGACTTCTTCGGTGTCGGCGACGTGAAGGGCGAGTACTACGCCCGCGCGCAGGACGGCTTCACCTTCGCGTGGGCCCTCGGCGGCCAGGTCGGCACGACCGAGCTGATCGGCCTGTTCACCGGCGGTGGCGGCGGCGACATCGGCGCCATCCTCGGCGAGATTCTGCCGCTCTTCGAATCCTTCGATCACGACCTCGCGACCTTCACGGCGGAGTCCGTGCCCACCGTCGTCGACAGCGACGACATCGACGACGACGGCGACACCTCGGAGCGAATCCCCGACTGGGACGCCCTGCCCACCATCGGCATGCAGCCGTCGGTGCCGCAGACGTACCGCACCGAGGTGGCCTTCCCGACCCTGCCCGCGTTTGGCGACGGACCGGCGGAGGTCGTGATCGTCGTCGCCGGTGCGCTGGTCGACGGGGTCGGATTCGTGCCCACGGGCATCAGCGCCTCGACGGCCGGCGACGCGGGCGTGCCCGACGAGGTCGTGCTGCGCTCGGCGCCGTCGCACTCCGGCCTGTCGGTCGGCGCGTTCGCGGTGGTCGCCGTGACCTTCTCGACCGACGGCCTCGGCGGCATCGACGAGGGCCTGCCGCTGCCGACCGACCTCGCCACCCGCGTGTTCGTCGGCGACCGGCTGCCCGAGCGCATCGACTTCGCCACCGCGCCGTTCGTCGCGCCGCCCACCGGCGCCTCGTTCGACGCGGACGCCCTGACCTTCGACGCCGGTGAAGGCGAAGCCGACCTGTGGCGCGTGACCTTCGTCGGCGCCGAACGGTCGCTCGAATGGCTCGTGCCCGGCGGCCCCGCGCCGTCGCTCGACGCCCTCGACAGCCTGTCCGTCGCTCCGTTCTTCGGCGGCGAGATCACCGCCCGCATCGAAGCGTTCGACCTCGCTGACGGCGTGGACGCCGCGTCGGTCTACACCCCCGGCGCCATCCACCTCGGCCGCCTCGACGCCGCCGCCGAAGGCGTGACCCGCATCGAGGTGCGGTAGGAGGCGGTAATCTGCACAGTTGCCGGGCATGGCCCGACGGTGTGGGGAGGTGATCCGCACAGCGGCCGGGCATGGCCCGGCCGCTACTGTGGGGGTGGGTGCTGTGGGCACGGGGTGGGGGTGAGGGTGATCACCTCTGCCCAACATCTCCCGGGGATGGAGATCCGGCGGTGATCCACACAGTGGCCGCCGGGCCATGCCCGGCGGTGCTGGGATGGGGATCCGGCGGTGATTCACACAGGGGCCGCCAGGCCATGCCCGGCGGCCTGCTTCACCTCTCCTCTGCCCAGGCAATGACCCGGTCCGCCGGGTCGGTGCCGTCGAACCCGGCCACCTCCTGGATGCCCGTCGGGCTGGTGACGTTCACCTCGGTGAGCACGCCGCCGATCACGTCGAGCCCGACGAACCACAGCCCGTGCTCGCGCAGGGTCGGCAGGACGGCGTCGATGATGCGGCGGTCTGCGTCGTCGAGGGCGCTGATCGTCGCCGAGCCGCCGACCGCCATGTTGCCGCGGAACTCGCCCTCCGGCGGCACGCGCAGGATCGCGCCGAGGGGCTCGCCGTCGATGAGCAGCACACGCTTGTCGCCCTGCTTCGCCTCGGGGACGAAGCGCTGCACCATCACGTACGTCGTGCCGTAGTTCGTCGACTGTTCGACGATCGAGTTGAAGTTCGGATCGTCGAGCCCGAGCACGAAGATGCCGGCGCCGCCCATCAGATCGAGGGGCTTGATGACCGCGCGGCCCCCGTGCTCACGGCAGAACGCGCGGATGTCGTCGCTACGCCGCGTGACGATCGTGTCCGGGATCACGTCCCCGAAGCGCAGGATGAACGTCTTCTCGTTCGCCGCGCGCAGTCCCGACGGGCGATTCACCACGAGGGTCTTCGCCGGGTCGACGAGCTCGAGCAGCCGGGTGGCGTGCATGTACTCGACGTCCGCCGGCGGGTCCTTGCGCATGAACACGACGTCGAAGTCCGACAGCGGGCGACGCGTGGCCGGCCCGAGGATCGCGTGCTGGCCGACGACCCGCTGCACCTGCGTCGGCGTGGCCCAGACCCACGCGCCGGCCGCGCCGGCACCGAGCCCGTCCATCTCGCAGTGAAACACCTCGTGACCGCGGCGCTGGGCCGCTTCCATGAAGGCGAAGGTCGTGTCCTTCTTGATGTTGATGGGCCCGATGGGGTCCATCACGAAGAGCATGCGCATGACGACATCCGTGCGGGGGCTCGCCGGCTCGGCGATCAGGGCCAGAGCGGCACTGCGGCGGTGAAGGTGCCACAGCCGGCGGTGGGATGCGATCCCCATCCCCGACGATTCGCCTGCCTTGCCGCACACCGCGTCGATGGGTACCCCGGGTGCACCTCGGTTCGGAGTCCTCGGTTCGGAGTCCTCGTGCGGTACGCGATCTGCGGCGGAGGCTGCTACGGCACCTTCTATCTGCGCCAGCTCGACCGCGCTCGATCCCGCGGCGGTCTGCAGGTCGACGAGATCATCGTCGTCGATCGCGACGCCGACTGCGCGGCCGCAGCCATGATCGACACGATCGACGGAGCTCGGCTCGAAGTCGCCGACTGGTCCGGCTGGCTCGCCGACGCCGATCGCGATCGCTTCGACGACGACGACCAGTGGGTCCCCGCGCCGATCGCGCCGCACGTGCTCTTCGAACGCCTCGGCCACCGCCTGCACCGCGCCCTCGGCGACGCCCCCGCAGCCGCGCCGTGGACGGGCACCGTCCCCGACCTGCCGTTCGCCGACACGATCCGCGACGGCACGCTGGTGCTCTCGCACGCGCCGGGTGTCTGCCCGACCCACTGCATCGAGCCCCGTCGGTGCCCGCTGACCGGCGGCGACCGCGACTGGGAGATGCGGGACACCGTCCGCGCGCTCATCCGCAACGCCGACGCTGCGGACGACGTCGCCGTCCACCTGTGCACCCATCACGCGTTCGGCGTCGGCACGATCCGGTTCGGCGACGTCTTCGACGAACACGACCGGCTCGTGGCCGCTGCACGCGCAGGCGCCTCTCGCCTCGCCGTGGCGACGGTCTCGGCCTGCCACGGCATCCTCGACCTCTGGCACACCCGCCCCCTCGACTGACCCATGCACACCGCTCTCGTCACGGCCTGCGCCGAGCTCGCCGACGCCCACACCGACCCGCGCCTCACGGGCCCCGTCGTCCTCGTCATCGGCGGCGCCCTCGATCTCGTGTGGACGCCCGGCGCGGTGCCGCCGCTGCGCGGCATGATCGACGACGTCGTCGACCGCGCCGCCGCGCGGTTGGCCGGCGTCGAGCCCGAGCTCGCCGTGGTGTCCGGGCTGGTGACCATGGCCCAGCGCATGGACGCCGGCCCCGGCGACGACCGCGGGCTCGACGGCCTCGCCGCGATGCTCGACGCGATCGGCACGTGGGACGCGAACGGATCGCTGGACGCCGCCCGCCAGCTCGCCGACGCCATCGACGACCCCCGGTTCGGCGGCGCGCTCGGGCGCCGGTGGTTTCGCGACGGGCTGCGCGACGCCGAGGCCCTCGTGCCCCAGCTCGCGACGGCCCAGCTCGCCATCTCGATGACCCGCGTCGGCGACACCTGGCAGACCCTCGCGAAGCACCTGCGCGACGACGTGACGGACGGCGCGATCGACGTCGCACAGACCGGTCGGTACGCCTTGAGCGTTCAGACCTTCGAAGAGACGTTTCACGCCCGCGTGCTCGACGTGTTCGGCGACGTCTCGACCGATTGAATGCGCCCGCCGCCGGAGTCGTCCGACGGTCGCACCCCGGAGCCCCCATGCTGCGAAGCCTCGCCCTGCCCGCTGCCTGCCTGACCGGCCTGTCCCTCGCGACGGTCGCCTGGGCCTCCCATGGCCCCCGCCTCTTCGAACGCGGCGAACCGATCGACGTGCGCGTCGCGGAGACCCTGGCCGAGCCGCCGTCGATCGAGGCCGAGATTGCGCCCGCCCCGACGCCGCTGACCGACGGATACGCGCTGCACGAGTGGGGCGTCGTGCGCTTCGATGCCGGCATCCCCGAGATCGTGACGTCCGGATACGACGACCGGGTGCAGGGGCTGCAGGCCCCCACGATCGATCGCCCGGTGCACGTGCGGAAGCCGCTCATCTACCTGCACCCCGGCCCTGATTTCGACCTGTCGACGAACATCGACATCACCGTGTCGCTGGCGCAGGGCACGCTGCACGAGGTGTGGCCCACGCCGGCGCTCGGCGCCCAGCCCGCCCACGGCAACGCCTTCACCTGGTCCGGTGTGCAGATCGCGGGCGAGAGCTGCGGGGCCCAGACGGCGCCCCAGCTCGTCGACCTGCCCTGCGCGAGCCTCGGCGCGGGCCACGTGTGCGAAGCGTTCGAGCTCACCGCGTACCTCGGCGAGGTGCCGCACTGCCTGACGTACGACGGCATCGCCGCCCCCGTGCTGCTGTACAACGGCGAGCCCGAGAACCTGAACCCGCCGGTGCACGTCGCGGACGTGGTCGACGAGAACGGCGGGCGCAGCACGCGGGTGATGAACATCAGCGGCGCGGCGATCGGGATCGCGTACATCCTCGAGGGGCGACAGGTGTACCGGGTCGACGGCATCCGGGGGCTCGGGTCCGTCGACACGAGCACGCTGACGCCGAGCTTCTGGCTTGGCGAGTCGGACGAGTCGCTCATCGAGTCGATCCGCGCCGACCTGATCGGGCTCGGGCTGACCGCCGGCGAGGCCGACGACTTCGTCGCCGCGTGGCGGCCGGACGTGCTCAACACGACGGTGCTGCCGTGGCGCGTGTTCGGATTCTACGATCGCACGAGCATCGATGCGTCGTGGCCCCTGCAGGCGAACCCCGCGCCGCAGCGGATCGAGCGGGTCATGGCGTTCACGATCGAGAACCCACCGGTCTTCGAGTGACGCCCGTGGCCTCGCCGGCGCGACCCGAACCGTGCCCGAATCGTCGCGCCCGCGCTTGATCCCGGTCGGTCGAGGCGAGACACTGGCGCCCTCATGCGCCCCCGAGGATGGATGCGTCGGCCCCTACGACTCTCGCTCGCGCTGGCTCTCGCCGCGACCACCGCTCTCGCGACCGGCTGTGGCGACGACGGCCCGTCCGATCTGCTCGGCACGGGCGATGCGTCCACCGGCGAAGACACCGGCACCGACGACGCCACCCCGCCCGGCGATGCCGGCGACGACCCGTCGGGCGACGCGACCGGCGGCGACGCAGGCGCGACCGACGCCGGCGGCGAAGACGCCGATCCGAGGGACGGCGGCACGACCGACACCGGCGGCGACGACACCCACGTCGGACCGGACGCCGGCGTCGAGGTGACCTGGCACAGCCACGCCCGCGCCATCGTCGAGACTCACTGCATCGACTGCCACTCGTCGGGCGGGGTCGGCCCCTTCGCCCTCGACTCGTGGGCGGCGGCCGAGCCGTACGCGGCGTCGATCGTCGCGTCGACCGTCGCCGGGCGCATGCCGCCGTGGCCGCCGGACGCCGACTGCCACCCGATGGCGCACGAGCGCCGCCTCGACGAGGCCGAGCTGGCCGCGCTCACCGCGTGGCAGGCCGGGGGCTTCGCCGAAGGCGATCCGTCGACCTACCAGGCGCCGGACACCCGGGACCGCGTCGAGCTCGGCGCGCCGGACCTCAGCCTCGCCCCGGACGCCGACTACGAAGCCGACCCGCGGCAACCGGACGACTACCGCTGCCTGCCGCTCTCGCACACCTTCGAGACCGAGACGCTGATCCGTGCGGTCGACATCCTGCCCGGACAGCGCTCGGTGGTGCACCACGTGCTGCTCTACGAGGTCGGCCCCGGCGACGTCGCCCGGATGGAGCAGCTCGACGCCGACGACAACGGACCCGGGTACGCCTGCTTCGGCGGGCCTCGCGCCGGCAACGGGCGGACCCTCGCCGGCTGGGTGCCCGGCAGCGAGCCGATGGTGTTCGGCGACGGCGCCGCGCTGCGCATCCCCGCCGGCAGCCGCATCGTCATGCAGGTGCACTACAACTCCCTCGGCCTCGATCCGGCGACGATCCCGCCGGACCGAACCCGCGCGGCGCTATGGTTCCTCGACCCCGACGACCTGACCGCCGAGGTGAACATCCTCGGCATCGCCGACACGAGCATCTTCATCGAGGCCGGCGACCCGGCGTCGGTGCACGAGCGGACGTGGCCGGTGCCCTTCGGCGCCGACATCATCGGCGTCGCGCCGCACATGCACACCCTCGGCTCGCGCATCTCGGTGTCGCTCGAGCGCGGCGACGGCACGGACGCCTGCCTGGTGAACATCCCGACGTGGGACTTCGACTGGCAGCGCTTCTATGCATATCCGGACGACCAGCCGGTGCCCGTCCGCCCCGGCGACCAGATCCGCATGACGTGCGAGTACGACAACTCGCCGGGCAACCAGCCCATCGTGAACGGCGACCGCCTCGACCCCCGCGACGTGCGCTGGGGCGACGGCACCCTCGACGAGATGTGCCTGAACTACCTGATCGTCGCGACGCCCGCGTACCCGGACGACGGCGGCACCTGCGGCACGTTCGAGCCGTGCGTGCGGGCCTGCGACGACGGCGACGGGCAGTGCTTCCTCGGGTGCATGTTCGACGCCGACGGGTGCGGCAGCTGCATGGCGGACGCGATCCAGCCCTGCATCACCGACCACTGCGGCGCCGCTGCGCTGCCCTTCTTCGCGTGCTTCAGCGGCTGCGACAACGACCTGACCTGCGTGCTCGACGCGTGCACCGACGAGCTCGACGCCCTCTGGACGTGCCTCGAGCCGCACGTCGAGTCCGGCGCGTGCGACGACGACTTCGCCGTGTGCGACGTGTCGTTTGCCGAGCGGTAGGGCCAGACGATTGGACTCCGGCGCCGAGACCCGGCACCGTGGACGGGTCGCCGGGCACAGACGCCGGGCGACGGAGTCGCGGATGATGCGCTGGTTCGAAACGATGGGGTGGGGTCTGCGAGCGACACGGCTCCCGTTCGCGCGGGTCTCCTCGGCGGCGCTGGCGCTGACCGCGCTGACGCTCGCCGGCTGTGGCGACACACCGCCCTCGTCGTCGCCCACGCCGGACGCCGGCGGCACCGGCGACGCCTGCGACGGCGCCACCTGCGACGGCGCCTGCGTCGACACCGACGCCGACCCGCTGCACTGCGGTGCGTGCGGTGTGGCGTGCGACGACGGCGACGCGTGTGTGGACGGGTCCTGCGCGCCGAGCTGCCCCGAGGGAGCGACCCCGTGCGGCGGCGCCTGCGTCGACACCGACCGCGACGTCCTGCACTGCGGCGCCTGCGACGCCCCGTGCGCAGCGGCGGAGACCTGCGACGAGGGCGCGTGCGTGCCCCGGTGCGAACCCGGCGAGGACGTGTGCGACGACGCATGCACCAACACCGCCATCGACCCCGACCACTGCGGTTCGTGCGGGCTGCGCTGCGCGGGCGCGCCGGGGGCGACGGCGACGTGCGCCGACGCACGGTGCGGGCTGCGCTGCGACGACGGGTTTCACGACATCGACCCCGATGCGCCAGGCTGTGAGTACGCATGCACCGCATCGGCTGAGACCGAGTTCGCCTGCGACGGGCTCGACGACGACTGCGACGGTCTGGTGGACGCCGATGACGTGGACTACGTCGCGCCGCCGTGTGCTCGAACCGCCGGCGTGTGTGCCGGGGCGGTCGCGCGGTGCGACGTCGGCGCGGCGGTCTGCGACGCCGAGACGTACCGCGCCGTCGCTGGCGACCGCCCGTGGCAGGACCGGGCGGAGTCCTGGTGCGACGGGCTGGACAACGACTGCGATGGGGTGGCCGACGAGGGGTGCTGCGGCGTCGATGGCGCGGCGATCGACGCGCCCGTCCTCGACCCCGACGGGCGGGTGGTCGAAGAGCCGGTGTTCGCGGCCCCGGTCGGCGATGGGCTGCACGTGATCACCCGGTACGTCGACCTGCGGGTCGTACCGCGGGTGATCGCGACCCGGCTGCACCGCTTCGGCCCGACCGGCGGCGTCGACGCGGCGCCCATCGTGTTGAGCGACGATCGGGCCTACGAGTCCGCGGCGGTGCCGATCGACGGCGGATACGGCGTCTGGATCGTGAACGACGACGGGCTCGAGTACGGCGAGGTCGACCTCGACGGGGCCGTGACGACCGCATTTGCCGCGGTGCCCGGCGTCTCGGACCGGTACGGGATGCGCGTCCGCGAGCTCCGCGCCTTCGCCCAGCCCGACGGCGCGACCCTGCTCGCTGTCGTCGACGAGGTCGAAGACGAGGTCCTCGGCACGATCGATGTCACCGAGCTGATCCGGTGGGACGGGGAGAGCGTGACGGGGTTCTATCGAGTCACGGACGAGACCCTCCTCTATCAGTGCGCAGGCGCGACGGATGATGGGTTCGTCGCAATCGTTCAGAGAGAATCCGCTGATTCGGCACGTCTCGAAGCGGTAACGCTTCGCGAGACTCTGGGATTGGAAGTCCGGGTGCCGCAGCTCGACGTCGACGAACTCCACACGCCCATCGGCTACCCCGTCCCCGGGGGCTGCGCAGTCGCGGCCGTCGAGTCCGGCACCGGCGATCGGTACCGGGTGACCGTCACCGCCGACGGCGGCGACGCGGTCGCCCTGCCCCGCGATGCCTCCGTGCTCGATCGGCTCACGGTCGGCGGGTACACCGCGTCCGGCGAGGTCGTGCACGCGTGGGCCCGCGACGGCGACGAGGGGCGCGAGGTCGTTGTCCGCGCCCCGTTCGACGGCGACACGATCCGGGCGCGCTTCGCCGGGCGAGCGTGGCCGATGCGTCTCGCTGCCGACGCCGACCGCACCTGGCTCGTCGCGATCGCCGACTCCGACGAAGGCACGTCCGTGGTCCACGCCGTCCCGCTGACCGCCACCGGCGACGCCCTCTGCCTCGATGCCGATGCGCCCTGATCGCCGGCGCGGAGTTCGTGCCGGCGCCCTCGGATTCGTGGCGGCGTACGCTGCGGCCCTCGTCGCCTGCGCTCCCGACACGACACCGGCCCCGGACCCGTGGCCGGCCGACGCCGGCGACGTCGCGATCGACGCCAGCGCGGACGCCACCACCGACCCCGTCGACGACGCCAGCGATGCGGCCTCGGCCGACACCGATACGAGCTGCCCCGACGGCCGAACGCCCTGCGAAGGCGCCTGCGTCGACCTCGACACCCACCCGGTCCACTGCGGTGCCTGCGACGCCCCGTGCGACCCCGGCCCGGGTGAAGCCGCTGCGTGCGTCGGCGGAACCTGCGAGCGCTGGTGCGCCCCCGGGTTCGTCGACCGCACCGACGACCCGGGCTGTGAGTCGACCTGCGCGCCGACCGTGCCCGACGCCGAGGTCTGCGACGGGCTCGACAACGACTGCGACGGGGCCGTCGATGCGGCCGATGCCGACTACACCGCGGGGCGTTGCCCCCTCACCGCCGGCGCGTGCGCCGACACGGTCGCGCCCTGCGTCGACGGCGACGCGACCTGCGACGCCGCCTGGTACACCGCCGCGGACGCGGCCGCGACGCCGACGGGCGAGCGACGCTGCGACGGCCTCGACAACGACTGCGACGGCGCGGTCGACGAGCCCTGCTGCGCCGACGCGCTTGTGCTCGCGCCGGCACCTGCGCCTCCAGGCGACGCGATCGTCTGGGCGTCGACCCCGATCGCCGTGGTCACCGCCGGCGGCCCACCGCGCCTCGTGGCCCTCGTCGAGCGGCAGCGACGCGACGGTGCGTTCGAGCGTCGCGCGGTCGAGGCACCGCTGCGAGCCACCGGCGACCCGGACGGCGACACCGAGCGCGTCCTCGTCGAAGACGACGTGCGGGACGTGGCGGTGACCGACGACGGCGTCGCATGGGTGCTGACCCCCGGCGGGGTCGACGCGGTCGTGATCGGCGGGGGCGAGGCGGTGCGCGTGGCCGACTCCGGCGCACCGGCGGCGGGGGTCGAACGGCTGCGTGCCACCCGCGTCGACGACGAGGTGTGGTACGTCACCGGTCCAGCGTCTGCAGGGCGCGGTGCGGCCGTGATCCTGCACCGGGTGCGAGATCGCGGCGTCGTTCAGACCGTCGAGGCGGGCCCGCCCGGCGCACGACCGGTCGCGATCGCGACCACCGGCGACCGGGTCGCCGTGGTCACCCGGGCCGTGTCCGACGTCGGCATCGACGCCCTCGTCGTCCGCTGGTTCGACCGCGGCATGACCGAGCAGGCCACGACCCGAGCGCTGACCCTCGACGACGACGGCGTCGTGCAGGTCGGGGCGGGCGCGGGCCGGCTGCACCTCGCTGTGGTCGACAGCGAAGGCGCCCGCGCCGTCACCGTCGACGGCGCCACCGCGGCGGTGGTGAGCGTCGGCGACGACGCGGCCCTCGCGATCGGCGAGACGAGCGACGGCACCGTGCTGTGGGTCGCCGGGGCGATGGGCGACGTTCGGGCCCGGGCCGCCGGCGCAGGGGGCGACGACGCCCTCGGCCGGATCGAGGGCGCCGACGCCGCGCCGGTCGCGGTGGTCACCGCCGGTGGCCGCACCTGGCTGCTCGCACGGGTCGGCGCACCCGACGCCACCGCGCGCGCCATCGCCCTGTCGGACGAGGGCGCGCCGCTGTGCGACCCGAGCGACACCGGGCCGCTCGCCGAGTGACGCCGGTCATACCGACGATCCGTGAGACGTCCGCGATGATGACGAAGAAAGGCGGGCAGCTGGCAAGGCGCGAAAGAGCTGAATACGGAAGGTATTCTGCGATGGAGCAACGCCGCGAGGTGTTCGCCTGGCAAGTCAGGGCGCGGACCGGATCACGGAATGTCGGTATCAGGACCGCAGCGCGTACGCGTCGGGCTTCACCGCCATCACCGAGCACGGCGCCTGGGCGAGCACCCGCGAGGTCGTGCCGCCGACGAGGCTGTCGACGAACGCGTTGCGCCCGACCGCGCCGATGCAGATGAGGTCGGCCGCGCGGTCCCGCGCCGTGTCGACCACCACGGTCGCCGGGCGCCCCTCGACCACGAGCCGCTCGATGCGGACGTCGCCGAGCTCGAAGCGCGCGATGAACGCGTCGAGCTCGTCCCCGCCGAGCGCGACGGCCGCCTCGGCGTAGCCCTTCGGCCGAAACGCGCCGACGATCGACTGCACCCGCGACGCGCCGATGTCGACGACGTGCAGCGCGACGAGCTTCGAGCCGTACAGGCGCGCGAAGTCGAGCGCCTGGCCGAACGCCCGCTCGGACGCGTCGCTGAAGTCCACCGGCACGAGGATCGTCTCGGGGGGGAAGGGCGAGCGCGGATGCACGACGAGCACCGGCAGCACCGAGCGGCGGGCCAGACGCTCGGCGTCGAGACCGACGAGGTGGCCGGGCGGCGGCTCGTAGTTGCCCACCGTGCCGACGCAGATGACGTCGCCCTCGCCGTTGGACGCGGCCTGCGTGAGGTGGTCGACCGGCGGCGCCTCGCCGACATCGAACCGCAGGGCGACGCCGCGCGTGTCGAGGGCGCCGACGGACTCGCGAACGAGCGACTGCACGCGCTCGTAGAGCACGGCTCGGCTCTCGAGCTTCTCGTGGCCCTCGGCAGTGTCCGCCTCGAGCTGCGAGAGGATGCGGTCGTCGAGCGCACCGTGGATGGACGTGGCAACGACGAGGCCCGCGCCGAGCCGGTCCGCGAGGGACGCGGCGGCTTCGAGGGCATGGCGAGCGGCGGGCGAGAAGTCGTACCCGACGACGAGATTGCGAATGTTCTGTTCCATGACACCTCGGGGGGCGCGGGTTCGGCTGCAGCGTGCCGGAGTGCATCGCAGGATCCGGGCCATCCGTGCGCCGCACCGCGGATCACGATGACGGCGACGTTCTCGAGGCGCCGGCCGACGCACGGCGCGCGACGGGTGGGCGAAATCCCACCGCCGTGTGTCGGATCCCCCGCAGGCGGAGCCCCCCCTCGCCCGAGGCGCGCACCGCCCCGGCCAACTCCGTGCGAGCGACGCCGTGCGGTGCCCTATCCGCGGTCGCGTCCGAAGCGCATGAGGTGGGCGAGGTCCGCGTTGCCCGGTGCACGACGCCACAGCACCGCGTCGAGACCGTAGTGCACGACCTGCGGCAGCGAGAGCAGCGCGACGAAGGCCGCCGCGAGCACAGCCGACGGGTCGGCGAAGAGCCCGACAACGGCGTAGTCCTGCCAGGTGGTGATGTCCCACAGCAGCTCTTCGACGAGCGCGAGCCCGAGCACCACGCCGTAGAACACCAGCGCCCCGCCCGGGCGAGACAGCCGGCCGACGAGCCCGTCGCGGCGGGTCCACACGTCGGGGTTCGCCCGGCAGCGAAGCCACACGAGGGCGACGTACGGGATGCCGTGAAAGAGGTTCAGAAAGGCCGCCGCGACGAAGAAGTTGGACGCCACCCGCGTGCCCATCCACCAGGTGAACCAGGCAGCGATCATCCAGACGACGACCGCCGGGTTCACCCGTCGACCGGATCGGGCCTGCTGCACCTGACGCCCGATCCACAGCACCGCCACAGCGATCATCACGCCGTGGATCCACGGGGCGATCGACGGCGGCAGGCGCACGACGAACTGCTCGCCGGCGTCGAACCAGTCGAAGACCTCGGTAGGGTCGGCGTGCCACAGGGCGACCGGACCGAAGGCGCCGGTGTAGAGCGCGAGCCGATCGAGGCGGCGATCGACCGGATCCCGCTCGCCGCACCGGGCGCGGTACAGCGCGATGAACCCGACCTGCTGCTTCGCGAAGTGGGTGATCGCGACCCACGCCAGCACCGTCCAGAACACCACCGGCGACGCGAGATGCACGGCGAACGACAGGGCGAACGCCAGCGGTGGTGCCCAGGTCAGCAGGCGGCGGCGGCGCGCGAACGCCTCGCCGTCGAACCAGGTGAGCCACCCCGTCGACCAGACGTGCGCGACGTCGAACGACACGACGAAGAGCAGGTACGCCCACAGCGGCTTGCCGAACCCGTCGTCGGGCAGCGTGAGCCACGCCACGAGCGCGAAGAGCATCGGCAGCGCGATGACGCCGAGGTCCGCGAACGCCGACACGAACCACGGCGACGCGGGGTCGATGCGAGGCGAGCGTGCGGGGGTGCCGGTCGAGACCATGCGTCGGCGGGGCGTCGGGTCGCGACCGTGGTACCATGGGGTCCCACCCCCTTGCACGGCGTGTCGACGCATGTGGACCCGACGACAGTTTCTCGGCCGGCTCGCAGCAGCCAGCGCAGCGTTCGCCACCGGATGCGGCGCCGGCACGTCGTCGTTGACGCCGGTCGACGTCGCGGCCGACGGCCGGATCCTCGTCATCGGGGCGGGGGCGGCGGGGGCGGCATGCGCTCGCCGGCTGCGCGACGCCGGGCGCGACGTGGTGGTGCTCGAGGCGCGTGGGCGCGTCGGCGGGCGGGTGCACACCGTCGACATCGAGGGTGTGTCGCTCGAGCTCGGCGCCCAGTGGATGCACGGCCACCGGGATCACCCGGCACGGCCCTGGCTCGAGCAGGCGGGCGCGACGTGGGCGATCGATCCCGAGGATTACATCGGCATCGACGGCGATGGCGCGCGGCTCACGCGGTCGGCGATGGACACGCTGTGGACGCAGGCCGAGCGCTTCATTGACACCCTGCCCCGGCTGCGCCGCGCGCTCGGCGCCGACGCATCCGTCGCCGACGGCATCGCGCGTTTCGTCGCCGACGACGTCGACGCGGGGGACCGGGCGGCGACGTCCGGCCTGCTGCACCAGTCGATCGCACTCGCGTACAGCGGCGACGCCACCGCCCAGTCGCTCGACGCCCTGGACCGCGACGAGTCGTGGCCGGGCTCAGAGGCGCTGGTCGACGGGTACGGGCGGATGTTCGAGCCGCTCCTCGCCGGCATCGACGTGCGGCTCGGGGCCCCGGTCTCGCGCATCGCCTACGACGGCGACGGCGTTCGCGTGCACCTCGACGGCGACGTGCTCGACGCCGCCGCCGTCGTCGTCACCCTGCCGCTCGGCGTCCTCGCCGCCAGGGGCGTCGAGTTCGACCCGCCGCTGCCGAGCAGCCACCGGGGCGCGATCGATCGGCTCGGAGTCGGCGGGTTCGAGAAGGTGCTGACGCAGTGGTCGGCGCTGCCCTGGGACGCCGTGGCCAACGTGCTCGCGCTGCCTCGAGGCGGACAGCCCGGGCTCGACCACATCGACCTGCGCGGGGTGACTGGCGCCCGGTGGCTGGCGTCCCTCGCAGCGGGGGACTCGGCCCTCGACGTTGCGGGGCTCGCCGAGGCCGACGCCGCGGAACTCGTCCGCGAGTCCCTCGCGCCCCGCGGCGCGCTCGGTGAGGTCACCGCGGTGCGCGTCACGAACTGGCGCGATGATCCGTGGGCGCGCGGGGCGTGGTCCTTCGTGCCCGTCGGTGGGGCGTACAGCGACTACGATCGACTCGCCGAGCCGGTCGGCGGCCGCGTGCTCTTCGCCGGCGAGGCGACGTCGCGGTCGTGGCCCGGCACGGTGCATGGCGCGATGAAGTCCGGGCAGCGCGAGGCGCGGCGCATCCTCGAGGGCTGACCTCGGCGTACCGGTGGCGCCCCGCCCGCCCGCAGAGGACCGCGGGGACCTGCGAACGCCGCAGACCCGCTGCGGGCGGGGTGTGCAAAGACTGACGGAACGAAGCTTGCTATGCTCGATGGGTCGACGGCGCACCGTGTCGCCGCACGCACACCCGCTTCGTTCAGGATGACCACCATGGCCCGCCCGCACCTGCTCTGGCTTGCCGCCCCTGCCCTCCTCGCCCTCGCGGCGTGCGGGACCGACGCCGCCGACTCCGGCGCGTCGACCGACCCGGACACCACCCTCGACGGGGGCACCGGCGGCGGGGACGCCACCGGGGACGCGGGCACCGATGGCAACCCGACGCTCGACGTGGGCGGACCGGACGCCGACGAAGACGGCGGAGCGACCGATGGCGGCGGCGGATCGGACGGCGGCGAGACGGACGGCGGCGGGTCCGGCGGGCCGCTGCCCGGCGGCTCGGACTGCGCGGACGACGCGGACTGCCCCTTCGGCACGTTCTGCGACACCCGGTATGGCCAGCCGTTCTATTGCGCGCCGGCGCCGGGCCCGGACGGCAACGCGTGCGACACCGACGCGGACTGCGACCTCGAGGACTCCGACGACGTGTTCTGCTGCACCGCCGTCGGCCAGGGCCGCACGTGCACCCGCGCGGGCAGCCCGAGCGAAGGCGCGACGTGCGGTGACCGCAGCGGCGAGCAGGGCGACAGCTGCGTCGACGGGGGCCAGTCGGACTGCGCCGACGACGCGTACTGCGTGTTCGCTGCGCGCGACTTCGCCTACTGCGGCGACTTCTGCGTGCCGTCGGCCGACGGCTGCCCGGACGGCAGCTACTGCTACAGCACGGCACCGGGGTTCGGCATCTGCCTCGAGACCGGCGACACCGAGGACTACGCCTCGTGCGCCGACGACCCGACGAGCTGCGGCGAGGGGCGGTTCTGCGTCGAAGGCGTGACCGACGACCCGCTCGCGTATTGCACGGCCGGGTGTGAGATCGACGCGGACTGCGACGAGGGCGACGCGTGCACCGACTTCGGCGCCTGCGAGCCGGCCGGTGACCTCGAGGTCGGCGCGTCGTGCGCCGAGGACCGCTTCGCGTGCGCCGAGGGGCTGATCTGCCTGAACTACGGGACGCGGGTCGCGGCCTGCACCGAGGTCTGCGAGCGCGACCGCGACTGCACCGAAGACACCTTCTGCAACTTCTTCGAGCCCGGGCGCGGCGTCTGCCAGCGGCGGGGGGACCGCCCGAACGGCGCGTTCTGCGGCGACGACCCGTCGGCGTGCGAGGGCGTGTGCTCGGGCGCGTACGACCGGTACGAGGCTGGCGCGTTCTGCATCGACGAGTGCGAGGGCGACCGGGACTGCCCCGACAACGGGCGGTGCGTGGACTTCCCCGGTGGGCGGGCGTACTGCCAGCCGGATGGCGAGCTCACCCAGGGCGGCGACTGCGGCGGCGACGCGTTCGACTGCGCCACGAACCACGTCTGCCTGAACTACGGCACGAGCTTCGCGTTTTGCTCGCAGTACTGCACCGACAGCAGCGACTGCCCGGCCGACACGTGGTGCTCGGGCAACGACGGCGCGCAGGGCGTGTGCCTGCCCGACGGGGACATCGCGCCGGGCGAGTCGTGCTCGACGGCGGAGTTCGAGTGTGCGCCGGGGTCGTTCTGCGCCGGCGAACCGGACCCGCTGTGCTTCGTGCGCTGTGACGAAGCGGGCACCGAGTGCCCGAGCGGGCAGGTCTGCCGCGACTTCGGCGAGGCCTCGTGGTGCTACCCCGAGGGCGACCGCGGGTATGGCGAGGGCTGCTCGGACGACATCTGGTCGTGCAGCGAGGGCCTGTTCTGCGCCGACGCCGCGAGCGGTTCGGGACGGTGCTCGCGCGGATGCCGCGCCGACGACGAGTGCGAGGGCGACGACTGGTGCTTCGTGAGCCGCGACGGCGGGTACTGCCGACCGGCGGGCGACGTCGAGCGCGGCGACGCCTGCGCGGACGACGTGTACGCCTGCGAAGCCGGTCTCGCCTGCCTCTTCGGCGGCACGGCGGGGGCGTTCTGCAGCGCCGAGTGCACCGGCTTCGCCGACTCGTGCGAGGGCGACGAGGCGTGCCGCTTCGTCGGCTACGGGCGGACGTTCTGCGTGCCGTCGGGCGACGGCGGCCACGGCGACTCGTGCGCCGACGACCGGTTCGCGTGCAGCGACGACGCGTGGTGCGTGAACGCGGGCACGGACGAAGCCGTGTGCGTGCAGACCTGCTCGTTCGACCCGGACGCGTGCCCGGACGGCACGTCGTGCCGGTTCCTGGCGAGCGGGCTCGGCGTGTGCCTGCGCGCCGGACTGTCGCCCGAGGATCCGCTGAACCCCGGCGGCGCGCCGTTTTAGTGGGCACACGCAGCACGGGCCGCGCAGCGGCCCGGCGCGTGTGGCGTCGGGTGTCGACTCGACCGGTGGCACGCGGATCTATGGGCACACGCAGCACGGGCCGTTTGACGGCCCGGCGCGTGTGGCGTCTCGCCTTTGACATGCACTCGCAGCACGGGCCATGAAATGGCCGGCGCGTGTGGCGTCGGATGATGACTCGACCGGTGGCGCGCGGTTCTATGGCCACACGCGCCGGGCCGTTTGACGGCCCGGCGCGTGTGGCGTCGCGTGCCGCTTCGATGGGGGATGCGTGCGCGGCACGAGGCGCGAGAGGGCCGCGAGCGGGTCAGTCGGCGGGGGCGTCGACCGGGCGAGCGGCGGGGGTCCGGCGAGCCGGGTACGAGCCGAGCACCTTCACGAACGATGTGTGGTGCTCGAGCTGGCGCAGCGCTTCGCGGACGGCCCCGTCGGCGCCGTGGCCCTCGAAGTCGATGTAGAACAGGTACTCGAAGGGGGTCTCGGGACGCGGCCGCGACTCGAGCTTCGTCAGGCTCAGATGGTGCTCTGCGAGCACGTTGAGGCAGGCGAGCAGCGCGCCCTCCTCGTGGCGGGTCGCGATGACGATCGAGGTCTTCGACGGGATGCGCGGGTCGTAGGTCACCACGGAGTGCGAGACGACGACGAAGCGGGTCCACGTGTCCGGGGCGTTGGCGACGCCATCTCGCAGCACCACGAGGCCGTGCTCGTCGGCGGCGCGGCGGCTGGCGACCGCGGCGTGCGACGGGTCCTGCTCACGGGCCACCCGCGCGACCGCCTCTGCGGTGTCGCTGACCGGCACCAGCTCGGCGCCCATTGCCCGCAGGGCGCGGGTGCACTGGGCGAGGGCCTGGGGGTGCGAATACACCCGACGAACGCCCTCGGCGGTGGCGTCGGCCAGACCGACGAGGCGGTGCTCGACGCGGACGAACTCCTCGCCGATGAGATGAACCGGGTGGCTGGCGAGCAGCTCCCATGCCTCGCGCACCGAGCCGGCGGTGGTGTTCTCCAGCGGCAGGACCGCCGCGTCGAGGCGGCGGGCTTCGACCGCTTCGACCATGTCGACGAACGCGCCGAAGCCTTCGAGATCGACGCCGGCCGGGTGGCCAGACCCGAACTGCTCGGCGGCCCGGTGGCTCCACGAGCCGACGGTACCGAGGTGGCCGAGGCGCAGCGGGCGATCGCGGTCCGGGCCCGTCGAGAGGCGGCTCTGCTGCAGACGAAGGCTGTGGTCGATGACCTCGCGAAACACCCGCGCAACGTAGTACCCATCGAGCCCTGCGGCGCGCCCACGCTGCACGAGCCGGGTAAGCAGCTCGGACTCGCGACGAGGGTCGCGCACGACACCGGCGCCGGCGCGCTTGGCATCGGCGACCGCTTCGATGACCGCCTCGCGGTCGGCGAGCGCAGCGACGATGCGTGCGTCGATCGCGTCGAGGCGGTTGCGCAGGTTGCTCAGGTCATCAGCCATCGCAGCATCCGGTTCAGGGGATCGACTCGAGCAACGCCAGCCCATGCGCCGCGATCGCGACGCCGGTGAGGTCGTCGAAAGCGACGTCGGGATCGGCGAGCGTGAGCGAGAAGAAGAAGATCCGGTCGTCGGCACGTCGAAGCAACCACGTGAGGTTCAACACCCCGGGCTCGGACCCGCCCTTGTAGCCGACCCACGGCCACACCGTGTCGTCGATCGCGACCCCGGGATTCGCCGACAGAATGTCGGCGAGTCGCTCGCCTTCGGGCGTGCCCATCCGCGCGTGCAGCGACGCCATGGCGCGGCACAGGTCGGTCGTCGACGCGAACCACTCGATGTCGTAGTTCGCGCGCGGCCCGACCCAGGGCAACACGCCGCCGAGCGGAGGCGCGTCGAGGCCCGCGACCATCGCCCGGCGTTCGTCGACCGTCGCCTCCACCCACGCCTCGCGCAGGTCGCCCGCCTCGTGCGCCTTCAGCGCGAACATCTCGTGGGTCGCGAGGAAGGGCCGCAGCTGATCCGGGTCGGCGTGGCCAAGGCGGACGACCGCGGCTTCGACCGCCTCGCGACCGACCGTCGCGAGGAGCAGGTCGGTCGCGGTGTTGTCGGAGTTCGCGATCATCCGGGCGGCCAGCTCGTCGACCGTCCACGTCTCGCCGACCTCGGCCGTGTGCAGGGTGCCCGTCGGCAGCGAACGGGACGCGTCGGTCATCGCGACGGTGTCGTCCCACGACAGGGTGCCCCCCGCGATGGCGTCGACCACAGCTTCGAGCACGTAGAGCTTGAACGTCGATCCGATGGGCAGCACGTCCCCCGGCGAGCCGGACGCGGCCGGCACGCACCCGCCGTCGACGATCTCGGCGGCCTGCCAGGAGGCGTCCGCCGCGAGGTCGCGCGCAAGCGCGTCGAGCTCGTCCCAGGTCTCGGGCGCTTCGAGCTCACGGTCCGGCGCAGGGCGAAAGAGCAGCCCGGTGATGCGGTGCGCCGGCTCGGGCTCGATCGTGATGAACACCCGCCATGCGATGCCCTCGTTCGGCTGCAGCACCGCGACGATCGCGGGCGACTCCGCCTGGGGCTCGGCGACCTCGATGAGCTCGGCGCCGGCGAGGGTGCTCGAGAGCTGCACGAGCGTCAGGCCGAGCTGCGTCGGCGGCAGCAGCTCGAGCACCGTCTCGTCGAACGCCGCGGCGACGGTGGCGAGGTCGTCCGGCGACGGCGGAACCTCGACCCACCCGAGCACCTGGGCGAGGCGCTCACCCGCCGGGGAGTCGGGGATGGTCACCGGCTCCGGCTCGGCCTCGGGCGCGCGCGGCGCGTCCGGGGCCGGCGCGTCCCCGGCGATCGGGCGGGCCGGGCCACCGAACGGATCCGACGACTGCCCCCCGCCACATGCGAGGGCGAGTACAGAGAGCAGGCAGGCAACCAGCGCGACGCGAGACACGGGCGAATCCGGGGTGTCGTTCGCGATCACCATCGCGCAGCGCCCGGCCGTGTGTCGAGAAGACCGCAGACCGATCGTATGGGCCCCGTCATCCATCCCCCCGCGCCCACGCCAGCTCGAGCCGCTCGGCGAGCCGTGTCGTGCGCGGCGTGTCTCGCCGGATCGCGCCACGGATGCGGTCCAGCGACCCGACGAGGACGACGGACCGGCGCGCACGGGTGAGCGCGGTGTACAGGATCGACCGGTTCATCAACGGGCCGTCCTCTCTGGGCAGAACGAGCACGAGATCGTCGACCTCGGACCCCTGCGCCTTGTGCACCGTCAGCGCCCACGATCGCCGCGAGATGGCCGCCAGGGCCGCCGGCGCGAACGTCGCGAACGAGTCCCCTCGTCGAAACACCACGCGCGGCGTCGGCGCAGGCGCCCCCGGGGCGCGTACGTCGAGCACGATGCCCAGGTCGCCGTTGAACAGCCCACGTCGGGGGTCGTTGCGGGTCACGAGGATCGGAGCGCCGACCCCGAGGGCGGCACGCGGGTCGAGGGCCCGCACCCGTGCGTCGATCCGTGCGCCGACGGCGTCCGTGCCGCGGGGACCTCGACGGGTCACGCAGAGGACGCGGGTCGACTCGAGGCGGTCGAACACCGCGTGCAGCCGCGCGTCGGACGCCGCGTCGAAGCCGCCGTCGGCTCGCTCGACCGGAGCAAGCCATGCCTCGCGACGCTCCGGATCGCCAAAGAGTGCGTCGACGAGTCGGTCCACGACGACGGACTCGAGGGCCGCACCGCGAGCGTCGATCGCTTCGACACCAAAGCCGCGAAGGGCGTCGGGGGCATCGACGACCTCCATCGCCGGCTGGCCTTCGGCCCGAGCGACCTCGAGGGCGGTGTCCCCGTCGCGGATGCGCCGCGCCACGGTGAGCACCGCCCGGCCCGCCGGGTCGTCTTCGCGCATGCGGAAGCTGCGCACGAGGCGGATCGAGCTCCGCGCGACCGGCGTCGGCGGCGCACCGCGCGGCGGCGCGAGGTCGGCGAAGACCGAGCCGGCCTCGACCGACGGCAGCTGATCGGCGTCGCCGAGCAGAATGAGCCGGGCGTCGGGGGCGACGGCCGCCACGAGTCGGTCCATCAACGCGAGCGGGACCATCGACGACTCGTCGACGATCACCGCGTCGGCCGGCAGGGGCAGCGACTCGCCGTGCTCGAACCGGCTGGCTCCCGGCGACCACCGGAGCAGCCGGTGCAGCGTCCGCGGCTCGAGCGCGGCGTCGACGAGGCGCACGTCCGCGGCCGCGCGTCGATCCGGGGGCACGTGCCCGAGGCCGTGCTCGAGCGCCTCGCCCATGCGCCACGCCGCCTTGCCCGTCGGAGCGGCCAACGCGATACGCGCCGGGTCCACACCGAGCCGGACGAGCGCACGCAGGATGGCCACGACGACCGAGGTCTTGCCGGTGCCCGGCCCGCCGGACACGACGGCGACCGGGCTGGCGCAGGCGGCCCGAACGGCGCGCACCTGCTCGTCGGCGAGCGCGATGGACGTGCCGCGCACCTGCGCCGGGCGGGCACAGACGTCGGACACCGCGGCCTCGATCGCGGCGTCGCCGCCGCCGCCCACCGTCCGCGCGGCTCGGCGCGCGATCGCCTCGCCGAGGCGAACCTCCGCTCGGTGAAGTCGATGGACGTAGAGCCCGCCGCCGTCCACGACGAGCGGCCGTTCGTGGTCGGTCTCAGCGTCCGCGCGGGCACACACGGCCGCAAACGGACCGTCTGCGGCCCCGTTCGCGATGGCGACGAGGTGCTCGATCGCCCGCTGCACACACGCGACGTGCGTGTCGTCACCGGGCAACCCGCCCAGGGCGGCGCACAGGTCGGCGACCGCGCCGGCGTCGACGGTCTCGGCGTCCGGTCCGGCGTCGTCGGCCCCTGCGATGGCCCGCGGCATGCCCGGGATCGGGACGAGCACGTCGCCGGCGTCGACGCGACCGAGCAGGGTCGCCACGAGGGCGAGCAGCCCGGCGGACGACGACGGGTCGGCCTCGGTCGCGTGCTCGACCAGCTCTGCGGCGAGCCAGACGTGCCAGGGCTCGATGCGCAACGCGGGCGCGACGGCGACGAGGGCATCGAACATCGCCGAAGCGGACGCCGCGCCCGTCCGGGCCGGTGCCTCGGGATCGAGGGGCGGGCCGGCGACGAGCGGGCGGGCCGATGCGAGAGATCCAGTGCGTGGTTCGGTCATGCCGCACCTCCGACGATGTCTTCGAGGAGCGCTTCGAACGCGCACAGCTCAGCCCACGTGACGCGGCCGGTGTGGACGCCGGCCACCCGCGCGGCGGCCGGTGTGGATTCCGTGGTCGCGGGATCCGGCGCCGTCACAGCTCCCGAGTTGTCCGCTGCTGCAGCGACCCCGCGGAAGAAGATCCACGCGTGGCCGGCCACCCGCGCGTCCCAGGTCGCCTCGTCTTCGATGCCCAACCAGCGCGCGAGCCCGAGGGCATAGATCAGCGGCTGTTTCGCGTAGTTCTCGGCGACGTGTTCGTCGATCGTCACCGGGCTCCAGTCGGGCAGGCTGTCGCTCTTGTAGTCGACGATCAGCAGGCGACCGCCGATGTCGACGACGGCGTCGATGTACCCGATCGCCGTCCCGTCGGGCGCTTCACGGTCCCCGATCGGGTAGAAGAACTCGACCTCGGGCAACACCCGATCCGCCGCTGCGACCCCACCGTGCAGCGCGTCGCCGTGAGTGCCGATCGGCAGGTCGACACACAGCGCCGCGTGCACGAGCCGAAGCGCCTCTTCGATGTGCCGCTCGGCGACGCCGTAGTGCCGCAGGCTCTCGCGGGCGACCTCGCGTACGTCATCCCGCGCGGCCCATTCGGCCAACGGCGCACCGACCGATGGCATCGGCGCCAGCTCGGCGATCCGGTGCAGCGCCGAACCGACGGCGGCACCCCGGGGCAGCGCGTCCGGGTGCGGCGCGTCGAGGCGCACGCGATCCCGATCGGCCTGGCCGCCGGCGTCGCCGTCCGACCGCGCGTCTCGCTTGAGGCTGGAGTACGACACCCGCGGTCGAGGCCACGGCACCGGGCGAGCGGGCTCGACCTCGGGCTCGTCGAGCAGCCGCGGCAGCACCGTGTCGCCGTCCGTTCGACCGCGCACGCGACCGACGGCGGGCGTCTCGCGGTCGGCCGCGACGATCTCGAACCCCGCGGGCGCATCGGACGGGTCATCGAGCAGCTGTTCGAGCCGTTCGTTCAGGGGGGCCAGCGTGCCGTTGAGCCGTGAACGCGATCCGAGGGACCCCGACGGGGCCCACGGCACGATGAGCTGGCATGCAGCGCGGGTCATCGCGACATAGAGCAGGCGCTCGCGTTCTTCGCTCGCCTCCTGCTTCTCGAGGGCCGCGTCTTCGGGGGTCGCCACGATGCGCGGGATCGCCCGGCGTTCACCGCGCGGGTGAACCACGCAGAATTCCCCGCGGACCCGGGGGGCGCGAAAGCCACCGTAGAGCGCGACGACCGGTGCCTGCAGCCCCTTGGACGCGTGCATGGTCATCACGGTGATCGCATCCGTCGCCGCCTGCGCGTGCGGGGTGCGGTCGGCCTCGTCGGTCGGGACCTCGCGGCCCGAGACGAGGTCGTCGACGAGCCGAGCGAGCCCAGCGGCGTCCACGCGCCGACGCCGAGCCTCGACGCCGACGACGTCGAAGACCTGCCGCCAACGCCCGAGGGGGCGCGGATCGGGTTCGGTCGCCAGCATGCGCGCCTCGAAGCCGCCGACGTCGCAGACGTGCGCAAACGCTGCGTCGAACCGCCCGCGATCGACGAGACGCCGCGCCGTTGTGAGGGCTTCGACGAAGGGATGCTCGGGCTCGAGGGACGCGACCCGGTCGGCCTCGTCCCACGGGACGCCGAACACCGGCGTGGTGAACGCCCGCACCCGCGCGACGGGGTCCCAGGGGTCGAGGATCGCGTGCACGACAGCGCGCACACCGCGCGCTTCGGGCTGCTCAAACAGAACCGACCGGTCGAGGGTCACCGCCGGCAGCCCTGCGCGCTGCAGCGCACCGAGGATCTCGTCGACCTCGCGGTTCGATCGGGTCAGCACGAAAACGTCGGACGGCGAGAGGCGGCGGCGCGTGCCGTCCGCGCGCACGAGGTCGACCGGCGCGTCGTCCCCCAGGAGATCCGCGAGGTGATCAACGACCGCCGAGGACCATCGGGCGCGCGCTTCGTCGAGCTTCGCCTCGGTCGCCTCGAGGCGCAGCGCGACGACATCCGCCAGTGGGTCGCCATCGCGCTCCAGACCGCGCGCCCAGCTGCTGTGTCCGGGCATGACGGGCACGTCGTAGCCGATGTCCGGCGACGACAGGATCGGCGGACTCGCGTCGGCCGAGAGCAGCGTGTTGAGGCCGCTCGTGAGCCCGACGGTCGACCGCCACGTGCGCGACAGGGACGCGACCGCCCCACCCCGGGCTTCGAGCTCGGACCGCGCGGCGAGCCACGTGAAGACGTCCCCCCCGCGGAACGAGTAGATCGCCTGCTTCGGGTCACCGATCACGACGAGGCGATGGTCGTCGGACCGGGCGAACACCTTCTCGAAGATGCGCCACTGGACGTCGTCCGTGTCCTGGAACTCGTCGACGATCGCGACGCGGTACCGACGACGGAGCGTCGCGACGAGTGCGTCGCCGTGGGGTCCGTCGAGGGCGTCCGCGACCCGACGCAGCATGTCCGTGAAATCGATCTCACCCCGGTCGGCGCGCATCGCCCGCAGGGTGTCGAGCACATCCGGGATCAGGTGCTCGAAGAGCACGAGATCCGGGCGGTCGAGGGCCCGCGCTGCGAGCAGCTGCGGCCCCAGGCCCACGAGGGCGTCCGGGATCCGCTTGCGCTCGCTCGGGCGGCGCCCCTTTGTCATCAGCGCCGCGATCCACGGGTCGGCGTCGGCCAACCACTGCTTCGCCCGGGTATCCGGATCGAGGTCGAGCAGCGCGCGGGCCGCGTCCGCGAGCTCCGGGTGCTTCCACCCGTCGAGGGCATCGATGACCGCTTCGAGATCAGTACCGGCGAGGGCGCGCAGCTCTGCGGTTCGCGCGCGAGAGACGGCCGCCGCATCGGCGGCGCCCCACCCGACACGTCGGGCTTCGACGATCAGGTCGACCAGCCCGTCGACGGCGCCATCGCCCTCGTCGCGAAACCGGTCGATGATCGGGGGCCCGAGATCGTCGGTCGCCGCGAGGTCCGGCAGACGATCGCGCAGCGCGGCTTCAACGCCCGCTCGACCGTCTGCGACGCTCAGGGACAGGTGCCCACCGGACGCGACGGCCTCTTCGACGAGCACACGCTGGCAGAACCCGTGGATCGTCGAGATGGACGCCGCGTCGAACCGGAACCGCGCGCGGTCGAGGCGACGACGTGCGGCGGCATCGAGGGGCCACACCTCGGCGAGCGCCGCGTCGGGGGGCGCGGTGTCCTCGGACTGGCGCGCCAGCGCGTCGAGGATGTGCCGGATGCGGTGCTGGAGCTCGCGGGTCGCACGGTCGGTGAACGTGACCACGAGGATCTGATCCAGCTCGACCGGCGG
>Ga0070729_10000770_pt1 | contig 60011 bp, 50 predicted proteins | sample tdDd472_FD_66725 | JGI IMG/M metagenome (GOLD analysis project Ga0070729, IMG submission 66725) | Marine sediment microbial communities from the Atlantic coast under amendment with organic carbon and nitrate - tdDd47.2 | ecosystem: Environmental > Aquatic > Marine > Coastal > Sediment | place... | reverse complement strand
TTACTGTATTTTCACCGGAAGATATTAATTCCATTATGATCTACGATCATTCAGGACAAATCATATTCAATAAATCTGAAATACAGCAAAAAAAGATAGTGATAAATTCAAATGAAATGGAACCAGGGATTTATTTGATCAGGATTATCTCATCAAGAAATATTTTCTCAGCGCGGGTTATTGTTTTATAAACAATTATCAATTTAAGTTAAGGAATGCACTACGGGACATCCTTTTTTATTAATGTCAAATTGTTTTAGTTCATCAATTAATTAGTCTGAAATTTTGATATTTAATTACTAAATTGGAAATATTATATAATGATCAATTCACTTTGAAAAAAAAAATTACCATAGGAGGTTTAGGCAGCATAGGAACAAGGGTAATTGCCAGTATCATTGAAGAAGCAGGTTTATATAGAGGTGATAAGTTGATCAAAGAATTGGACAACCTGATTTTTATGTCAATATTTAAAATTCCTGCCTGGTTTACAAATGTCAGAAAGAGTGATTTGGATAGAAGATATAGAATGTTTGAAAGATATATGTGTAGTAAAAACTGGACCCTTTCCTATTCATTAGAGTATTTTATGGCATCTCTTGCAAACCCGTTTAAGTTTTATTCTGCCCAACATCATCTTAAAATAGCTGCTAAACATTTTATTAAAAGAAATGATGAAAGACTAAACTGGGGGTGGAAAGAATCCAATACCCAAATTTTTCTGGAATCATTAATCAACTATTTTCCTGAACCAAAATATATTCATGTCATATGACATGGATTAGATATAGCTTTTTCGGCAAACAAGCAGCAATTATTTAATCGGGGGCCGTTTTTTGGTATAACATTAAAGGATGGTAAAGGTCAAAATGAAGTTGCTATTAAGCAACTTGAATATTGGATAAAAATCAATAATATTGCATTAAATACGTGTAATAAAAAAATGATTGGAAAACATCTTATACTAAACTTCAATGATTTATGTTTAAATCCGGGAAATGAAATACCAAGACTTCTGAATTTTATAAATATTGAAGTTGATCAAATCAAACTTTCGAAGCTGATCAATATTCCAACAAAGCTCGCTGAAAGTGGAAGATATAGAAATGAAGATTTAACTATATTTACCAAAACGCAATTAGAAGAAGTGGAAAAACTGGGATTTAAAATTTAATTTGGAAGGCTGTATGCCGTATGACTAACAATAACACATCCGACCAATCAAATATTACTGATATCAAATACCAATCGGAGTTGGTATCGATTACAAAGAACGCGGGTATTACCGCCTTAGGTTTTTTATTGCTCAATTTTTTCTCATTTATCAGCAATGCCATAATTACCCGTTATCTCGGTGCCGATGACTACGGACTTTTTGTATTGGCAACCCGGATCCTGGAAATTGTAATAATCCTTTCTTCACTGGGTTTTGCAACCACTATTGTAAGGCACGTGGCATATTTTTATACACGAAATGACCATGAGCGAACCAAGGGAACTATTTTTTATAGTTTGAAAGTCGTATTTATTGTTTCTATTGCTGGTGTTATACTCTTTTTTATTTTAAGCCCCTTAATATCAGCTAAATTATTTAACCGTCCCGAAATAAGCCCATTTTTGAGAATCTTACTACTTTCTCTCCCATTTTCAATGATTTCCTTAGTTTTTCTCTCCGCATTGAATGGCCTGAAAAAAATCAAAACAACCATCACCATCAGAAACATCATCAATCCTGTTATATTTATTCTGATAGTTGGTGTTGTAATCCTTTTTAATTGGGGTTTAACAGGATTGATGTGGATATATGTTATCACAGGTTCAATTTCTGCATTCCTTGCATATCTATATTTACGAAAAGCTTACCTGATTAAAGTTGCAGATCATAAACCTCTTGCAGAAAAAAAGAAATTATGGAATTTCTCCTATCCCATGCTTTTTATTCAGCTTTTCAATAATATCATAAGATTAGTACCTATTTTTATCATGGGGATATACCTTACGAATGCCGATATTGGTATTTTTAACGTGAGTTTGAAAATTGCTGTTCTAGTGAGTTTCGCGCTTGAAGCCTTTGCCATGATATTTTCACCTGTAATGGCCGAGCTATTCTCGAAAAATGACCGGGAGATGATCCGGAAACTTTATAAAACGGTCACCAAATGGATTTTTACTTTCAGCCTTGTGATCTTCTTTATAATTATTTTGTTTTCCGACACCTTGCTCAGTGTTTTTGGCACTGAATTTATTGCTGGATCCATTGTATTGATCTTAATCGCTTTCGGAGAACTTGTAAATGCCGGTGCCGGATTAGTAGGCAATTTGATCCTGATGAGCGGAAGACCCAAAGTGATTTTGGCAAATTCTATATTCATGTTTATTTTGATCATTGTTTTGTGCCTATCATTAATACCCGCTTTCGGATTGAAAGGAGCGGCTATTTCAGTCGCTATCACCCAGACTACTAATAATCTGGTCAGGCTTGCCGAATTGTATTATTATGAGCGAATTCATCCGTTTAAACCAAGTTATATCAAACCCTTCATTTCAGGTGTTATAACATTCATTCTAGTTTATTTATTGATGAGTTATTTAACTCTCAATAATTATTTGGAACTGGTTGTAGGATCAATTTTTTTCCTAGTTCTCTATGCTTTTGGCAATTGGGCCTTGAAATTGGATGAAGAAGACAGGTTTGTGATTAATATTTTGGCCAAATACATCAAACGATGATACCTGCGAAGATCCCTCCGGTTTGCATACGCCAGGTGTAATTTGAATAATTTGTATACGGCAGCTTAATTAAAGGTAAACCAATCTACCTCGAACATTTGACCACCTTCCCCATAAAAGTGCAACCATAGGGCATGAATTCCTGTCGCATTTTCGACAGGAAAACATTGCACCTGCCAGGATTTTTTTTTACCCGGCAATATTTCAAGGATTGCCAATCGCTGATGCCATGGTTTATCAAGCGAAACGACAATTTTACCTCCACTTACTCCGGGTGACACACATACCTGAATGCTATCAACTCCGTCTCCAAAATCAACATATTTGAACGCTGCTTTATCGCCGCTATAAATCTGTGTTAAGCTTTCTTTAGCCTCATTAAATTTTTCGATCCTGATATGACCGTTGAGAACACATGCCCATTCCGCTTCAATCCTGGATTTTGCATCAATTGGATCGCCGGCCCCTTGTGAAGTCATTTCCACCTCCGGAATGGAACCATCATCGTTGAAGCTAATAGGTTCAACACAGGCCTTCCGCATGGTATTGCAGCCATGTGTGGACCGGTGATAGAAAACATACCATTGACCGTTGAATTCGGCGATCGATCCGTGATTGTTCCAGTTACCGGGATTACAGTGGTTGTTATCAATGATCACTCCACCATATGTATACGAGCCCAAAGGTGATGAAGCGGTTGCATATCCAATACAGGAGGGGATGTCGCCACGGCTGATATCCGCAAATACCATGTAATAGATCCCATTTCGTTTTGCCAGAAAGGCGCCTTCATGGAAATGGTGTTCACTCTCGGTTAATATACTTTCCCTGACCGTATTTAAATCAAGCTCTTTCATGTTTGATTTTAACCTGGCCATTTTCAGTGTAAACTGGCCCCACAGGTAATATGCCTGACCGTCATCATCAACAAATACGGCAGGATCAATTTGATTGTAGCCAAATAGATCCATTGCTTCTCCATTTGTGAATGGCCCGATAGGATTTGTTGAGAAAGCTACTCCTTCGGCGTGGTCCTGATCGGGTTGACAATAGTACAGGTAATAATTTCCATCAGCATAAGCTGCATCCGGTGCATACAAGACTTTGTTATTGTATTTGATTTCATCGCCTTCTCCGGAAGATTTGAAAATATCCTTTATCAACTCCCAATGTAGCATATCATCAGTATAAAGCATGTGATAACGATTCGAACAATAATAATCGCAGCTTTCGTCCAGGGAGCCGTAAATGTAGAGTTTGCCGTCGTTCCAAACCCTGGCTGATGGATCAGCAATATAAACTTCTGCAGGGCAAATCGGGTTTTGGGGCAACACAGCTTGTATTACAGATGCCAACAAGGAAATAAGTAAAAATCTCGTCATAAAATTATTAATATTACTATTCAAACCGTTGCAAATAGGTTCCCCAACCTATGAAACCCGTTGAGATAATTAAAACAAGCAATCCTGCTATAACAATTAATATGGTTTTCTTTGCAACTCCTTTCCATTCCTTAAAATAAAGTCCCCAAAGATTACTGAATACAATCGTACTCGACATTAGGATACTCCAGGCAGCAAATCCGTATTTTCCCATCATCGATTCCCCCATTCCATAAAAAAAGAATTGCAGGAACCAAATAGTGCCGGCCAAACCTGAAAACAACAGATTATGCATAATTAATTTTCTGCTCATGTGCGGTATTCTCGATGTAGATTTATTTTTGATCATCATCCAAATGCAATAAAATCCGTTTACGACCAACCCACCCAGCAAGATCAATACAAACACCGGATTATTCTGATGTACCGAATTGGCTCCCAGGGAAACCGCAATTTCGGCCACAGGCTTACCAGCAACAATTCCAAAGGCAAAGCAGGCATTCATCAAACCGGAGATTACTGCAACAAGCAATCCTTTTTTTAGGTTGAATTCTTTCACACTTGCTTTTTTTTGATCATCCTGTATTTCCTTATCTTTCCGGATGCCAGCCCAACCGGTTATTCCGATACCGACCAGGCAAAGGAGTACTCCCAATATAATCACCTGACCTGATGACAGCGCCATCATAGAGGTCAACTGGCCATAAAATGCAGGCGGGATCAATGTCCCAAAAGCAGCTGTTAGGCCAAGTGCTATTGCCATGCCTAAAGCGATCCCGAGGTAACGTAATGCCAGCCCAAATGTTAAACCACCTATGCCCCATAAAAATCCAAAAACAACCGGTACCAGCATTTGATCCGGACCTGCCTGCCTGAATACTTCCGAAAGTGAGGGTATGGTTAGCCATGCGATAACCCAGGGAGCGATAAGCCAGGAAAATATCCCACCAACCAACCAGTAAACTTCCCAGGCCCACTTTTTGACTTTGTTGAAAGGAATATAAAAACTTCCGGAAGCCAGGCCTCCGGTCATAACTAAAAGTAATCCTGTAAAAACTCCCATAATAGCATTACTAACGCTTGATTAATACCTGTTTTTCATATTGCTGGATTTCACCGATATATTGTTCGGCAGGAGGAACCTCATGGATTGCACAGAAGTAATTCCATACATCACCCAGCGGCATGGTTTTAGCCTCCTCCAATAGTGCCAATCTTTCAAAATTCTTTCTTTCCCTTTCATAGGTTCTTAGTTGCTCCACAGGGCTCAGCAAAGCTGCCAGCAAAGCCTTTTGAGCAGCCCTGATACCAATCACATAAGCTCCAACCCGGTTGATACTTGCATCAAAGTAGTCCAAACCAAAGTAGACCCGGTTCAAAGCGTTTGACCAAACGACTTCCTGCATCAATTCCACTACCGGATCATTGAGGATCACAACGTGGTCGCTGTCCCAGTGTATCCCTCTTGTAATATGCAGCAGAATATTATCGACAAATTGCAATACCGAACTGATTTTGTCAGCCACGGATTCAGTCGGATGAAAATGGCCGATATCCAGGCAAATTCCGATCTGGTTTTTAATTGCATATCCCAGGTAAAAATCATATGAGCCGCTGGTAAATGATTCGCTGCCAATCCCGAAAAGCTTTCCCTCAACCGTATCAAACAAATATTCTTTCGGGTAAACAGTACTAAATATTTCATTCAAGGATTGCAACAGCAATTCCCTGTATTTATAACGGTTTACTGTAATATCCTTGGAGCCATCCGGGATCCAGAGATTGTGGATACATTTATCCTGCAAACTTTCACCGATGTACGCTGAGATCTCCCTGCACCTTTTTCCATGTTCGATCCAGAACTCCCTGATTTTTCTGTCAGGGTGCGATAAAGTAAAACCATCATCTGCTTTGGGATGAGAGAAAAAAGTGGAGTTAAAATCAATGCCGCATTGATTTGTTTTTGCCCAATCGATCCATGATTGAAAATCACGCGGTGTGATCTGGTCCCTGTCTTTAAAATTTCCCTGAAAGTCACCGTAGGAGGCATGCAGGCTTATCCGATGATTGCCCGGTACCAGGGAAAGCATTTTTTCAATATCCTGGCGCAGTTCATGAATATTTCTTGCCTTTCCTGGATAATTGCCCGATACCAGTATTCCTCCACCTTCCAGAACGGCATTGTCTCTTTCAAAACCTCCCACATCATCAGCTTGCCAGCAATGTATTGAAAAAGGTTTTTTAGCAAGCAGTTTCAATACCCGGTCGGTATCAATACCCCATTCAGTATATCGGTCTTTCGCTGTTTGATAATATTGGTAAACTTTATCCATTTTCAGATCATTTTTTAAGTTATTGTCAAAATAAAATTCTCATAAGCCTCTTGCCAAATTCCTTGATCATGCGGATAGAAAACTTCCATTTCAACTGAATTCCCAATTAGCTTCCTCCCTTCGTCCAGATTATGAAGATCACCCATTGCAATGGCTTGTGCAATGATATTTCCGGCTGCAGTGCCCTCAGGTAAGGTAGTAATAACCTCCAAACCAGTTGCGTTAGCAACAAACTGGCAAAACAACTTATTGTGCACGCCCCCACCAGTGATATAGATTTTCTCAATCGGTTCTTCCCTTATTACATTTGCCTCTTCAATGATACATCTTGCTTTTAATGCCAGCGATTCCAAGATACTACGCACAATTTCTGCTTTATTCCCGGGCATTTGTTGGTTTGTCTTTTTACAATAAAAATGAATGGCCTCCGGCATGTTGGTGGGATTTAAAAAACCATGATCATCCGGATCGATATATAAAGCAAACGGCCTAGCATTTTGTGCCATAGCAGTGAGCTTCTCATAGTCAAATTCCTTTTCACCCCAGAAGTTACGGCATTTTTGCAGTATCCAGAAACCCATCATATTCTTTAAAATCCGGAAACCGTTTATTCCTCCTTCGTTGGTGAAATTGTATTTCCGGCTGGTGGAATTAATGATTGGCCTGTCATTTTCAAAACCGATCAGTGCCCATGTGCCTGTACTTATGAAGGCCCAGTTTTCCCCTTCAGCCGGAATGGCTGCAATGGCAGAGGCCGTATCGTGGGATGCAACGGATACTACCGGAATATCCGTTAATCCGGTTTGAATTACTACTTCTCCTGATAAGTTTCCCAAAACCATACATGGCTCATTGACTTGTTGCATGATACCGGGATCAATGCCCAATGCTTTGAAAATAGCAGGTTCCCAGCTCCTTGAAAAGGGATTCAATAATTGGGATGTTGTCGAAAAAGTAAATTCAGACTTTTTAATTCCCGTAAGAAAATAATTAAAAATATCCGGAATGAACAGCAAGTCGGAAACTTTATTGAAAATCCCTGGGTTTATTTTCGATTCTGCAAACAGCTGAAACAAGGTATTGAATGGCAGCATTTGGGTGCCTGTCAAATTGTAAACTGTATCGAGATTCAGGATTCCGCTGAATTGAGCAATGGATGAATCTGTTCTTTTATCACGGTAACTATGTGGTAACCCAAGTAATTTACCTTGATTTGTCATTAACACATAGTCAACTCCCCAGGTATCGATGCCAATGGAAACTGGCTTAGCATTTTTTATTGCAACATATTTCCGGAAACCGATTAAAATTTCCTCATAAAAACGATAAATATCCCAATAGTAAGAATTACGTAAGGAAAACATTCCGGTCGGGAAACGATGAATTTCAGTTAGTTTAAAATCTCCTTCAGCAATGGCCCCCTCAATTATCCGCCCATTTTCCGCTCCAAGATCAACTGCCAGGTATTTATTCATAATTTTAGAAGCCTTGCTGTTTTATTATTTGACTGAGGATACAAGTAGTAATAGAAAAGGTTCATTTTAATGCTGAGTATTCATCTCCCAGTTCAATCCTTTTATATCAGTCCATTTAGGATCCGAACCAGACAATTTTACAACAGTTTTGTTTTCACCCAGATCAATAAATTTATTCTCGTCAATAAATACTGCACCTATTGCCGGTACACCAACATAATATTTATTTAATTTATCTAAAAATTCAAGGATTTGTTCTTCTTCTGCAGCAATCGAGTTAGCATATATACAATCAAATATAAATCCATTGACCAAATTCAAACCATTTTGCAATGTGATATTAGAGGGTAATTCTTTAATTACGGCATCCGGGTTATCCAACTCCTCGGGAATAAATTTTTCCCCAATCAAAGCACCGGCCTTGTTGATACCAACAATTGTGGATCCTGCATGATAAGCATCAAAAATAACTTCAGTCAGAACCTGAGACCAGGGAGCATTCATAAATCGGCCAAGGCGGTTTCCGATCAGGAAGATCAGTCCGGCTCCTTCAACCGTTACTTTTTGAGAAGGCAAAATTTCAGGTGAATTGTAATTCAATTCCAAAATATGTACCGCATTTGGACAAACTTTCTCAATCCTGCCCTTCAGATTTCCCAATCGTTTTTCCTGTGTGGGAATACCAACCGGGATTATTAGTATATAACCTCCTTTGAGGATTTCGGATTCTTCAACGATCGATTCCAATACCTCGCGGGATAATCCATCATTTCCGGTTATAAAAATTTCTTTTTTAATTTTCACATCCTCCTTGACTTTATTGTCAGGGAGATTATTGCAACCACTCACTAGAGTTGCTGTAAAAACAATCAGGATAAATGGTAGTCTCATATTCCGCCTCTGTAAATATATTTAACTGAATTGCTGCTTTTTATGAACCATGCCTTAAATGGCTTCGTCTTCAAAAAGCATTGGATTCGCCTCTAAAAATAGTAAAAATAGTTAAGAAAAAGATTTTAAAGTCTAACCCTATGCTCCAGTTTTCAATATACATCAAGTCAAACTGAACCCGTTTGCGAAGGTGTTGGAAGTTCCTTATGCTTCCCCTACACCCTTTGACCTGAGCCAATCCTGTTAAACCTGGTTTCACCGTGTGCCTCACCATGAATTTGTTGACAATTTTTCGGTATCTATCGGTATGTTTCAGCATATGTGGCCTGGGTCCTACTACTGACATATTGCCCAGCAATATATTAAAGAACTGAGGCATTTCATCCAAACTGGTTTTCCTTAGAAATCGGCCTAAAGGAGTTACCCTTGCATCCTTCATTTCAGCACTTTTTATATCCGCATCATGGTTATTGTACATGGTTTTGAACTTGATACACCTGAAGGTTTTGTTGTTTAAACCATTCCGCTTCTGAACAAAGAATACACCCTGATGGTAAAATATCCTGTTAATCAACCATATTAATGGAATGAGACAGGAAAGGAAAAAGGTAATTACGATCAATGAGGTTACAACATCAAATATCCTTTTTAGTAAAAGATTTCGGGATTTATTCAATGGACCCCGTTCAAGATTCAATACCGGCATATCACCAATGTTTGATAAAGAAAAACTTCCCTGGTTTACGGAAGCAATTTCAGGTATTATTTGAATATTAACCGATTGTTTGGCTGCACTCTGTAATATAGTTGGTTGCTGTTGGCCGGGAATTACACTCAGGATCAGGTAAACTTCATCTACCTGATTATTATCCAGATAATTCTTAAAATCATGGTATGATCCCAAAAAATCTCCATTTTTGACTGATCTATCGGTAAAATATCCCAGGAAGTTTACTTTTTGCCAGGGGTCCTGCTCAAATGCATTGCGCAATAGTTTTGATGTGCCATTATATCCAACGATAACTGCACTTTTGCCATTATTAAACTTCCTGTTCAGAACCGGAATCAATAAACGAACAACCAACTTGTAACCTACCTGGGAAAAGGTAAAAATGACAAATAATCTTTTAATCAGATCCCTATCGATATAATTAAAAGTAAGTACCTGGAAATAGATCATAAAAAAGAAAAAAAACAAGATCGAAGAAATTACGTTTGAAAACAAAATAATTCTCGACGACCTTATTTTTTTCAAAGTATACAATCTGCTGAACCTTGCAATCAAATACCAACAAAGATTTATATAAATTAAAAATAAAATAAATTCTGCTGAAATAAGTGCCTTATCAAAATGATCATTGAATAAATAGGTTGTAATAAAACAAATATTCAGAATTACAAAATCTATGACAATAAGTACTTTTGCTATCCAAAAATTTGGTTTGTAACTCACTTTCCTTTGATCTTTAATAAATTGAGTTCAAGCTGGCCTTCCAATGCTAATTCAAACTTTTCTGAATGAAATTATCATCCAGCCAGAAACTACTATTTAATTATTTTTCTTGTAAAGTATTGATTAGTGCCGGTTTCAACTTTTATATAATATATACCTCTTTTATATGATTTTAAATTCACCTTAAGATGTTTCGTTTTGACATTATTAATTGATTCCAATTTTAACCCATCAATACTATACAAAGTAATTTTTTCTATAACCTTATCGGATTCGATAATGATATGATCCCTGGCAGGAACAGGATAAATTAAAACACCGCTCGCCTCCCGTTTATCAACTCCGGTTGTTACGTCCACAGTTACACAAACAGGTTCCGAACTACTCTCATCATACATGGCATAAATACAATATTCATATGATCCGGGTACCAGGTCTTCATCGATATATGTTGTATCGGTTATAAAGTCAATAAACTCACCGTCACGATAAATCGAGTAGCCTGTCACTGAGCCGGTTAAATTAATATGGGTAAAATCATCCACATAGAAATTCACATCAGAAGGTTGATAAAAATCAATGGCACCCAATTGGTTCAGATCGCCCGTACCGAAAGGTCCCGTACTCCATTGCCAGGTTTGGATAAGCTCATTATTGACCCAGAACTCAGCCAAATCGTCATCCAGGTCAACAAAGCTTTTCACATCCATCCATTCATCGAAATTAAATGTAAAAGTAGCTGCTGCCTGCATACCTGCATCCACAGAGGCCCATCCATTTTCCTGAAAATTAACCTGACTCCCCCATACATAATTATTGGATTCAAAATGCTGAAGCATGGTATACCCTCCACTACTGCCTTCGGGGAAATATAATTTATTGGTAAATTCATGTTTTCCTTTATCTATATTTCCGGTAGGATAGACCATATCATCGCTCAGACTCATTTTCATTGACTGGTTCGGGCTGTATGCATAATCCTGGCTAATCGTAGCATCTTCAACCGATCCCGGTTGCATGGTCCAGGTAGTCCATACTGAACTGTTCTGAGCAAGATAGACTCCATTTTCATACCCCTCAAAATCATCATTAAAAACTTGATAACTATTTCCATAAAAGGGCAAATTCCAGGAAAGATAAACATCATAGTCGATTTCTTCTCCGGTTAGATTTAGCGGTGGTGGTAAAAGGCTCAAGAGATGAATTATACTTTTTTCAGTACAATCATTGTCGGGATTCTCATCCCCGGGAAGATTTACACATGCTGTGATATTATAGGTAGAATCAGAAGCTAACAGATCAACAGTCGTTTCAAAGGCATAATAAACGTTTTGATTGGGCTCTAACGTTCCGGGGTATGTTTCTGTTACAGGTGGTCCATTGTTTACCGAATAGGAAATCTCAAAGTTGGACTGCGCATTTTGACCGGTATTTAATAACCGCACTACTATTGTATCCTGATTTGTAAGGTCAGGACCTGTTATTGGTGAAACAATTGATTGAAAAGCAAGATCATTTTCAGGCAAAGATGTTACATAAGGAATTGCAAAAGCAGTTACCTCCGCATTGCCATCCAAATCAGAAACATAACTGGCAATTCCTGTTGTTATATCCACTGTAAACAAGCTTCCTCCATTATTTACCGTATAGGCCGCAAGATAACAGATGCCTTCATCCCTGTCGAACGACATGTCCTGGGAATATGCAAAATCGTGACCCATTGGCCCAATGGCTGTTGATGCACCTGTAGCCTTATCAATGGCATAAAATGTATCATCCTCTATATCGTATCCAAACATTTCGCCTTCGGCATTGCAATCAATACTGATCAAATTGTTTCCAGTAGTAGGCACATCACCTATTACACTCATTTCTTTATCATTAATGTCAATTTCGTATAAAGTATTACCCTGGCCCCACCATGCCAGTCCATACATTTTTTGTCCATCATAAGTAATTCCGTTAAGCGACGGGGATGGCATCAGATAGGTAAGATGACCTGTAATCGGATCCAATTCATATATCCCCCCTCCAAATAATGATGCATAAATAATTCCACCAGGATACCAGCAGGCACTTGAGAGAAAGTTTGGTGCAGGATTGTCCAGCAAAGAATAAAAGGTTTCCGGATCATTCAAATCAAATTTAATTGGTCCCTCTGGAACGCCTGAGCTACCATTCGCATCATATCCCATATAACCGTAAGCTGGCTTCGCATTACTGACCAGAATATTATCGGTGAGGCAGTCATTTTCAGGCAACTCGTCGCCAGCCAGTTCAGTACAAACATCAATTTGCCAGTTACCATAACTTGCTTCCCAGGGATCAAATTCAACCTGAGTATTGTTTCCCGGGGCCAAATCTGTTACCGAAATAGTGGAGGTGTAGCCATCTTCACAGTTGAATGTAACATAAAAACTTTGAGTTTCAATACCAAAGTTCTTTACAGATGCCATGGGTATAACCGTTCCGGGTTCAACAACTCCGGGCAAATCAATTGACATAACGCCAACATCAGCAGCATTTGCCTCAGAAACGTTTACTAAAAAATCACAGCAATTTCCATAAGAATAGGTCGCACAGGGATCTGTGACCAGCTCATTATAATTGGTCCGCACTCTCATCAGGTGTTCCCCGGTCGGCGCATCAAGCGGAAATATTATTTCAAATTGATAATTCTGGAACCAGTTTTCACAATAACCGTCATCAACTATTAACTCATCGTTAGTAAGTTCATAATCATCATTAAAATCAATCCATACATCAAAATAGGTATTAAAAAAGCCTGACTCAACAGTTAAAATATAATCATATCCTTGCACCAATTCATGTACGACAGTATCAGAATAATCATGATACCACACATTTTCATCCGTGCATTCAATAACCGGAATATATACATTGGCAAGATCCCAATGAACCAGTCCATCTATTCCGTAGCTACATCCATACTGATATAGGTTATCTGTACAAAGCTCCGATTTGTTCTTTAAATTATTGGGATCAAATTGAATTAAACTGGATGCATTGTTGTTTAAATCCGGCATTTCTTTTGATTTGATAAAGTCTTGCTGGTAATATTCAACTATTTTTGCCTTTCCAGCCATTTCTTGTTTGCTGGTAGGTGTTTTTATCAAACTCTTTTTTATGCTTTTCTCCGTTTTTTTGTCCACCTGACCAAAAAAGACTAACGGAAGAAATACAAATAACAAAACCATTGAATTATGAATTCTTTTCATAAAATTATTATTAGGATTAAAAATTAACATAAGCTACTCATATACAAACCATTAATCTTACATCTGTCTGTAAATAGAACTTTTAAGGATGTAAAAGTATTACAGTGTGTTGGGAAAGCTATCCTGTTCTATCCTGATATTTCTAATAAATGATTTCTTAAAAGCCTGCACTAAATAGTCCAATCTGATAATTTATCATTTATTGTTAGATTGGAAGTTTAGATTTATGAATGCTGTTGGATTTGATTAATGCTTGCTGATATATCTCAAGATCAATGGAATGAAATTTTTCAATTTTTTTACGAAAACCTGAATCAATATTAGAATGCTGGAATTCCGGTTTTTGGTTTTCAAAGTAAATATTTAATGGTTTGTGCAAGTAATTTTCAGAAAAGAACTTTAAATCGCCCAGGTAATTTTCTACGATCCCAACAAAATCAAAATTCTCAATACCAAAATCCCGGAATATTTTTTCGTAAGGATTTCGGTTTAATGGGTGTAAACAATAGGTTTCCAAATCCCAGTTTTCGGTATGTACAAGATATGAAAAAGTTCCCTTTACATCTTTTTGTCCTCTGGTTATATGATAATAGTTGCTAATCAACCGTTCGACAGGGTCTCTGAGCCATGTAATAAATGTAGCATCCAAATTTTTGAAGTTGGCATATTTGAGGGCCAAAAAATGCCCATGAATGCATTTAACTTTCAAGTATTTTTTCCCGTTTATCTTTCGGTTGAATTTCTCAGCATTTTTTTTGGCAATATCGTAGTTCAACCTGAATGGCCGTGTCTCATAATCTTCCGTTAATGAATCTCCAAAATGTTCCTTAAGTGCTATCCTAAAGGAAGTTCCGGCAGTTTTTGGTATGTGCAGTGAAATGATCATCCAATAAATTATTTCTATGAAAAAAATCATTTAAAAGGTGAATTTAAAATATTCGATGTCGCGTTTATAAAGTTGGAAAACCTTCTCAATATCCCCGTCTGTATAGTATTTCCTGTAATCATCCCGTTCATATTTATTGATATGTTTTAGGGTTCTTTCAGGCAAACCTATCGCTTTCATCATTTTGTTGTAATCATCCTGAAGGCTTTCAAAACGTCCGATAAAGTCAACTCCAATATTTCCATCCCGGTTTGTTATATAATCCAATTGATTAAAGGCAATTGACTTCACATAATCAACCTTATATTTCTTAAATGTGTCCTTTGTTTCAACAATGATATCCGTACAATCGAGGAATTCGGAGAAATTGCTTGAATTGGTCAGCAAATATTCGCTAAAGTCGTTATGAGACTTACGGTATGTCATCATATTGTACCAGGAGACCAGCCTTTCCCAGGGATTCCTAACAAAAGTGAATTTATAATATCCACTGGGTATTTTGTATTGCGACAAGAAAGAGTGCTGCCTGCCAAGGTATTTGGTGCCTCGAAATTGTTGAAGGTGGTCGCAAATAGATGATCCTGCTGTTTTCTGTATGTGTACAAACAGAAATTTATATCGTTTATTCACCAGCATAATCAAATAAATTAAAATCTTCGCTAAAATAGTCTTTCATCCTTTTTAAATTCTTTTTACTGATTTCGAGGGGCTCCTTTAGAGTTTTGTAATGGTTAAACTGGCTTAGACCTTTAAAGCCGAGAAATTTTTCAATTTCAGGGATATCGAAAAATTTGAATATTGTAATTTTTTCACTGATAATTCCTGTATGATCTGCCAAATATTCGTAATTGGATAAATTATGGTTATCGAATAATGATGAATTATTTTCGTTAAGATATTTATTTAGAAAACCATTGAAATTTTTAAAAGTTTCAAATATATCCGGCCGATGTTCCTTAAAATAGAAATAGTCGGATATGGTTCTATCAATAGGATTTCTTAATATGGAAAAAATCCTGACATCATTGCTTATACATCCCAGATCTTCCAATTCTCTGAAGGTACAGTGCTGAGGTGTATGTTTATTAATAAATATGGATCCCGTTGCGGTAAACAAACTAATGGTTTCACCTTTCCTTTCCAGAAACTTTTCGATCGATGTCCCACCTGTTCGTGGGATATGTATAAAAAGCAATTTATTTTTAATAAAGAGTGGCATTGTTTATCTGAAGCTGTTGTTATTTATTTTATAATTTATTGACCAGGGTAAAATTAAACTTTATTTTAATCATTTTAATAACCAAAAAGATTTGTACGTAATTCCAAAATCAATTTTCTGGCTTCGTCAATGGCTTGCTGTCCAAGATTGTTCGAATAATCCGTCAGTAAATCTCTGCTCTTTTCAGGATCATGCTTTAATAATTCATTTATAGTAGTTTTTTAAAAAAGTTTGAATAAGGCTTCCAAACTTTGTATGTAAAGAGACTCATTTTTTTTCAAAATAAAATTAAAATCCTATAATATGTATCCTACCCTATCCTGATAAATTAAATTGGAAAAATTAATTTCCCAGAATTATTTAGTGGGATTCCATAATGGATGACTATAATACAGGATATAACAGGATAAGCATGGATTTAATTCTAGTTATTTTTGAAACATTGTTTTATATTTTCATCTCAAACTATGAACAAACGTCTTTATTTCAACACAATGGTAGCCGCATTGGGGGGTATTTGGATTTGATACAGCGGTAATTTCCAGAACAATTTCTTCAATTAAAGGATTCTTTATTCTAGATGATGTTCAATTGGGCTGGACAGTTAGTGCAACGCTTATTGGATGTATTGCAGGAGCATTTTATGCCAGGAGGCCCGCTGATTATTTCGGCCGGAAAAATGCTGATAGCGCTAGTCCTGATCTATTTGATCTCTACTATAGGGAGTGGATTGGCTCAGCAATTAATCACCTTTGTTGTGTTTAGGATTATAGGAGGTGTTGCTGTTGGGGCATCATTAGTATTGGGCCCAATGTTCATTAGTGAAATTTCTCCACCACAAAACCGGGGAAAGCTGGCCATGTCGTTCCAACTTTTATTGGTTATTGGAATTCTTATAGCATTTTTTTCAAATTATTTGATTGCCTCATCTTTTGAAAATTCCTGGAGGTGGATGCCACTGGCCGAAGCCCTGCCGGCATCTTTATTTTTAATTCTGGCCTTTTTTCTGGAGCAAAGTCCTCGATGGTTAGTGAAAGTTAATAATTATGACGAAGCACTTTTGACCATCCAAAGGTTCAATCCAGATGAAACTGCAGATGAAATCAGAAATGTCACTGGCACAAGAAATTGGGAATAAGCATATCTCAGTCATCAAAAGACAATTCATTCGATTGATTTCAATTGGATTTTTGGTTGGAATGTTCAATCAACTTTCTGGTATAAATGGAAACATCATCCAAATGCTCATTTTCTGAGAGGCCTTTATACTTACCATCTTTAGCCGCTCGGTAGAAAAGAACAAATGAAGTTATTAAAAGCATAATTTTCTATATAGTAATGCTTGAAGTCAAATTAATTCTTAATAACTATATCTCAAAACAAACGAAACATTGCACAACTCAGACGAAACACTGCACAAAATGGGGACAACATTGCTCAACTTAGGGATTACATTTTAGATAATCGTCATAAACTATAATTTTTAACTAAATAGTCTAAATATAAAGGAAGCGTAGTAGCTAAATAATAAGGCAAATTCATTAGTATATAAGGTTTACCTTGTGGGGTTTTCACCTTTTCTATTAAAAATTCATTGGCAAACATACGAACTGCATAGGAATGATTGGTCCGCTCTACAAATTGGTGTAACGACCTTAATTTGCCTTGTTTTCCAGATTTTATTTCGATGGGTATGACATACTTACCGTGTTGATATACTAAATCCACTTCAGAATTACTGTCCTTTTCTTCTCTTACCCAAAAGTGAGGGATATAATCTTTTTCTTCATGGATGGATATTATTTCCTGAAACACCAGTTGCTGTATAATCTTTCCCTTGTAAAAATCATTCAGGTCGCTTACGCCTATCATTTCTCCCTGATGCAATAAAATCTGATTTAACAAACCGGTATCCAAAAATTGTAAACGAGGACTCTTTTTTGAATCTACATTGATGGGTGGTTTTAAACTTGTACTTGGATAAATCAAGCGTATAATTTTAGCTAAATTCAATGCTCGCAAAGCTTCACCCACTTCGCGAGACTTATAATTTGAATTGCCAAATCTTTCAAATTTAATACGGTCGGTTTCATTGGGAGCCGTGTCTATAACATGCCGAATAACATTCCTGTTTGTATCGTTGCGGGCATATTTTTCCACATCATCCTTATAGGATTGCCAAAGCCGATTATAATTTTTTGATAATGCAGCAATATTTTTGTTCTGGATATAATGGCTTACGATTTCCGGCATTCCACCAATTATGGTATAATCGTGAAATAATTCAAGTAGTATATTATGTGCATAGTCTGGAATCGGAACAGTTTGCAAGGCTTTTATTGCACCTTCATTTTTCTGTCCTCGAAGGTATTCTTCAAAGTTTAATGGATGAAGGTATAGATAGTCTATTCTTCCAACCGGGAAACTTGCCACTTCTTTTAATGCAAAATCCAATAATGAACCAGCTGCAATAACGTGAATATCGGGTCTCTCTTCGTAGAAATATCTTAATAATTGTATGGCTTTTGTTGATTCCTGAATTTCATCAATGAACAATAATGTTGATTTATCCGACGGAACTACTCCTTTTAGAAGATATGCCGCATTTAATATTTTCTCAACATTATCAATCTGGAACAGATCTCTGTCTGCATCCCGTTCCAGGTTTAGCTCAATAAAATGGGCATATTCCTTTGCAAATTCTCTTACCAGTGTAGTTTTTCCTACTTGCCTGGCTCCTCTTACCAATAATGGTCTTCTGTCATTGGATGCTTTCCATTTTATTAGTTTTGAATATGCATTTCGTTCTATGTTCATTTACTGATAGTTTTATAGATGATGCAAATATAGTTAATCTTTGTAATAAAGAGGATGTTAATGTCAAAACAATGTGTAATAAAGAGAGTGTTAATGATAATGCTGTTCGTAATAAAGATGATGTTGTTAATATTCTGCATCTTGTTTCTATTACACTTAATATATTTTGTATTTGTAATAGTACATTTCATAAGACATCTTTGTATTAATTTTACTCCGTAACAGGGACTACCTTCATCACAACAGGGAAAACAAACATCACAACAGGGACAACAGTTTTACCCGACCAGGACTACTTTCGCCAAAACAGGGACAAGGATTTTTTGCTGTTAAAATTTTTTCGGAAAAATCACCTTTCAACTCTTTTGTAGATTCATTTAGGTTCTGTTTTGGTAAACCAATGTAATCGATAATCAATTTTACTTCTGCCGGAGTAAGATAAGTTCTATTCGGGTTTTCTTTCTTTATTTTATATCTGATTGGCTCTATCCATCTGGAAAAAGTATATCTGTCAACTTGATACAATTTGGCAAGTTTTGTAATACAATTGTATTTAAGTGGATCAATACCATTGAATGGACCAGGTACACCCTGGTCCTCGACAATAATCCAGACCTCTTCCCAGGTTAATGTATTTCTGAATGGGTCTTCTTTTTTAATATGGTCCCTAATCGGTTCAATGATCCATGAGAACTTCTCTCTTTTCATTTTATATACCTTGGCCAATTGAGTGTAGTTATTATGTATAAAGGGATTAATAATATTTGATTCCTGATTCATTTTGTCTTTTTTTCAGTTTTTTATTCTTCTGGGTTGTTATCTATTTGGGTCATATTAATTTTTGTTCGTTCATATTCTGCCAGGAATTTCTGAAAAGCCTCATTGTCTTCCCTGGCAACATCCTTTGAATCTTTTTGTATTGGATTGTTTTTTCTGAATTCATAAAATTTTTTGATAAAATTATTATCAACTGGGATGGCCAATTGCTCTTGATGGTTGCTTATACTTATGTTTTCTGCTACGGTAAATCTTTCGTCACGGTACTCCTCAAGTTTATTAATGATAAAATTGGGGGATAATTGTCCGTATAACTTTTCTTTTCTGATCTTTTTTATCGCCAATTGCAGATCACAGATACTGAAATAGTAGAATTCTTCTGTTATTGCTTCTGCTGTAATTCTAAATTGATTTTTAGGCATTTGCTGATTTAAGGCAAAGAAACTACTTAGCTTGAGCAATAATAATTCAATAGCATCCATTGATTCTTCATACAGATCATGTTTCATCAATAACGAAAATGAAGAATACTGCCCATTAAACATTTCTGCTATTGTCCCTACTTTTTCGGATTGTTTCAGCTCAATTAGTGGTTGATCCGGCTGAATGACGGTCAATGACCCGTTGTTTAATTTCTTTTGCGTAATCTTCAAGTTCGTTTGGTCCTTCATTGTTTTTTGATTTCAATTCGAATAGTCCCTGCCAGTTTTTCGACATGGATTGATCTATAATTTGAATAACAGGTTTTCGTTTAAATGGGCTATTTCAGATAAGTCCTTCAAAGCTGCTTGTTCTGAAATGACACCCTTGATGGGTTTTTTAATTTCTTTTCGGTAAGCCTTCCACAATTCCCATTTGTTTTTAAATACTTCAGAGTTGAATGGAAGCACTATTTCTGGATCTTTGTCTTGGAATTCTGTTTGATGACTATCCTTATCTTTTTCTTTATCCATATCCTTATCCGTATCCTGTATAGTTTGGTAACTGTTACCTAAGTCTTTGTTAACTCTGTGATTTTTTTCATAAAAAAGATTAAATTCTTTCAACCTATCAATTACAGATTTTTGAGCTTTGACATTGTAGTTGAGCCCTCTAGGATATTGATATTTGATAAATTTTGGTAAAAAATGGTAATTATCATAAAGATGTACCAGGCGGCCATTTAACTGTTTACTAAGACTTGGGTAGCTCTTTGCTAAGTCTTCAATACCTGTTTGAAATTCTGCAAGCTTTAATTTAAATCAATGATTCCTGCATGATCGCAATTTGTATAGAGGTACACTAAAAAAAGTTTTTCCTCTTTGGATAAATCTAATATCCAGCTATCGGAAAAGAATCCAGTATCTATAAATCTTTTGGCCATAATTATTTCCTTGTAAAAATGTAATCATCAGCTTCCGATTCAATTTCTTGTTTGGTTTTCCTGCGAAATTTTTCCAGAAAGTCATCCAGGTCTTTTTGAGAGAATATCCAGGACTTTCCGGGTTTACTACCTGAAATATGGCCAGCTTGCAAATGTTTCCTGAAAGTAGGAATTGGCATATTACCGCAATACTCAGCGGATTCCTTCAAATTTCGGTTTTTTGAAATCGGAGTTTCCTTATCAGGAGAATTTCTAATTGAGCTTAGCAGGTTTTCGATATTGCTTAATCGTTCATCAATTGTTTCAAAGGGATTCTGCATATTTTAACTGTTTAATTTTTCTGCAAATTTCTATAAACAGTTAAAAATGATGTGACAGTTTAGGGGGTAAAATGTACAGGAAAGGGGTAATAATACTCAGGTTAGCATAAACAATACTCAGAAAGGGGGAAACTTTGTACAAGAAGGGGGGTCTTTAATCCCAGGCTGTAAGTTTTTTTGTTATTTCCCTTTTAGCTTCATTTTCAAAACTAGCAAGATAGCTTTGTGTGGTTTTTATATCCGAATGACCAAGTGACTCACTAATGAAAGATACTGGAGCTCCAGACCGTTTCAATACGGTTGCATAGCTATGACGTGCAGTGTAATATGTAGACACGTCAGACCCTCTTGGACAGAATTAGCATTTTTACTATTTGTAACCAAGACTACGAAAAATGAATATAGAGCAAACTGTTGAAAGACGAGCTAATGAAATAGTTAAGTCTCGAAGACAGACTGAATATGAGCGTTGTGAATATTTTATGGAATAACATATGGCGGCAAGCATAGGAATAAAGTCGAATCCATACAACAATTTTATGTTTTTAAATCAAAAGGATCAATCGTTGAGATTTATTATTAATGTTGCATCCTCTCTCTACAGGTGAATGTTGTACATTCCTTACAAAAACTAAAATTGCTTTTAAACACATGGATGTCCCTTTCTCCGCTAACCAAGACCCCGGATACGGATTTAATGGGAGTCATTAAAAAGCTTTCGTTGAGAATAACACCAATCTTCTCAGGTTTAAGGTATTCAAATATTTTCTTTTGTGCACTGATGTGCCACCCACAATAACCCGGACTGTACAACAATGTTGTCTGGTCTGGTGAGCCTTGATATTCTATCAGAACATTTTGAGTAAATTGTTTTTCCGCAACAGCAGAAGCTTTATCCACACTTTCTGAGGCGATCCTGTCAAGCATAAAGCCCAATGGATAATCCTTTTCCTTCATCAGCTGATTGATAGAGTCGCTAATCTCTTTTCCAAGGGTAAAAGCATATAAGGCCAGAAGCTTAGCTTTCGAATAAATTTTAGGCAAGGGCGTTAGTGGTTCATTTTGGTTTTCACCAATATAAATTTGTTCAAAATCTGTTTTAGTAATGATGCTAAAAATCCCCTTAGGAGAGATCAAACCCTTATATAATTCAAACGACCTTGCATACAAATCCTCAACCTCTTCTGGAATTTCTACCCCTTTAGAAATTCCCATTGTTTTAAGAACATCAACCTTAGATGGATATATGTTGTCGTTATTGTAAACTATTTGTTCTCTGTTCATACTTTTCGAATTGCGTCACATATCCTACGAATGTGTTCTGGAGATGTACCGCAACATCCTCCAATAATATTTGCACCTGCTTTTATAAGCTCTGGAATATACCCAGCTGTTTCTTCTGGGGTTTCGGGGAAAAAGGTTTCACCATCCTGGTAAACAGGCATTCCGGCGTTGGCATGTATCAGTATTGGAATATCTTGGTTTGTCAGCCTTATTTCCTGAACAATTCCAAGCATATTTTCCATCCCATTTCCGCAGTTAGCTCCAACAATATCAGCCCCGGCCTCCACCAATGATTGAGTCATTGCAGTAGGGCTTACACCCATCATGGTAAAATATCGGCCGTCTGCAGTTTTGTCAAAAGTCATCGTACAGATTATTTCACAGAAGGTGTTTTCCCTGGTAGCATTAATCGCAATGTTTGCTTCTTGAATATCAGTAAATGTTTCGATGATAATGGCATCTGCTCCACCTTCAGCCAGAGCTACAGATTGCTCTTTGTATGCTTTATACAATTCATCCCCGGTAACATCGCCCATCATTAAAATTTTGCCGGACGGTCCAATGGATCCCAACACATATTTGTTTTCGCCGGCAGCTTTACGCGAAATTTCAACAGCTGCTTTATTCAATTCATAAACCCGGTTTTCCAGGCCGTACCCTTGAAGTTTATAACGGCTTCCTCCAAAACTGTTTGTTTCTATCATATCCGCTCCCGCGTCAATATAACTCTTCGCAATTTCATAAACATCATCAGGTCGGTCAATGTTCCATAGTTCGGGGCATTCGCCAGCATTTAGTCCTTTGGCCTGAAGGAAGGTCCCCCAAGCACCGTCAGAACCCAGGACTTTGCCTGAGTTGATGATTTCTGTAATTTTTTTCATTGGTTTTAAATTTTGCTGGGTCTTGGATCCTTTGTCATTTCAAACCATTAAGATAGTCCAATACACTTTGTGGCTCCGGTCCATAAAAGTCAGCCCCAATTTGAGTTTTAAATTTTTCGGTTACCGGTGCACCACCAATAATTACTTTCGTTCCGGGGAAAGCTTCTTTTATTTGTTTGGTAATATCTTCCATATTTATCATTGTAGTGGTTAACAATGCTGACATCCCAACAATTGCCCCGGGATAATCATATAGTTTATTTACAAATTGTTTGGCTTTTACATCTACACCAAGGTCAATAATTTCCCAACCACCACCTTCTATCATCATGGCAACAAGGTTTTTGCCTATATCATGTAAATCGCCAGAAACTGTTCCAATGATTACTGTTCCCTTACGTTTAACCTCCCCGGATTGAAAATAAGGTTTTAAATGTTCCATGGCCATGTTCATTGCTTTGGCTGACATCAGCATTTGAGGAACAAATATCTTATTTTCGGAAAACTTTTTTCCAACACGTTCCATAGCAGGAACCAGTGCTTTCTGAAGTACATCATTGGGGTTTATTCCTTTATCCAGCGCTTGTTTTGAAAGTTCATCTGCTCCTTCCTGTCCTTTCATATCTGGTGGAAATGGAGATGATTTATTAATTTTTCCAAATTCAACACAATGCCCGATTTGTTCAAGAATATCCTTCATAGTCCTTTTAATTATTCGCTTTTAAATATACACTAGCTTGAAAACTCTTTGGCCGCCTTGGTGATATCTTCGAGATTTTCAAAGATCTATTGGCAGCAATGCCAACCTACTTTTATACTAAACCCGTTGGAACCAAATAAATGTTTAAACGATCCATGGTTTTTTGTTTTACATCATCAAGAGCAACTACATCCAATACACCACTTGGGTGAATATTTCCAATTAAAATAACTTTATCTCTTTCCTTTTTAAACCCTTATTATTTCAAAACTTCCTTTTCTAATGCTTCCAGGGTTTTACCTTTGGTTTCGACTATGTGTTTTTTAAAAATGAAAAAACTAATAAAAGTCGCTATGGCATAAAACACAAATAAATATCCTATTCCATTGGTATAAGTCCTTGCAATAATCGGGAACAAGAAGATTGTTAAGGCATTGGCGGTCCAGCTCGAAAAAGAACTGATAGATACGCCTCTTGCCCTGATGTTGTTTGGAAACATTTCGGAAAACAGAACCCAAATCACAGCACCATGCGAAAAAGCAAAAAAGGCTACAAAGCAGACCAAATAGCCCAATAAAATATACCCACCAATATTTGTTATAAAAGCATGTGCAAACAGCCCCAGGAACACCGACATTCCTAATGCGCCTGAAAGCAACATTTTTTTTCTCCCAATTTTATCGATGACCATCATGGCGAGTATAGTAAATAAAAGGTTAGTTGCACCAATAACAACAGTTTGAGCAATTCCAGATTCGGTTGAAAATCCAGCCTCCCTGAATATGTCCGTAGAGTAATACATAATAATATTGATACCTGTCAACTGGTTGGTTACCCCTAAGAAAATTCCCAGGTATAGTAATTTTAAATATGGTTTTTTAAATATTGATTTAAGGCTATTTACTACTTTTTCATCAATCGATTGTCGTATCTCTTCTATCAATTCATCGCTGTTTGCTTCAGAGTTTAATTTTTCGATAGTTACTTTTGCTTCTTCTATCTTTCCACTTTTTACAAGCCATCGTGGACTTCTTGCAACAAAAAATAACATCACAAAAAAGAGCCCTGCCGGTAGAACTTCTGCTATAAACATCCATCGCCAGTTATTTTCCCCTATGCCAATCAACAAGTAATCGGAGAAAAAAGCAAGCAGAATACCGATAACTATGGCCATTTGGAAAGTTATGGTAAACCGACCTCTGTATTTAGCCGGAGTAATTTCGCTAATATAGGTTGGTGATAATACGGATGCTCCTCCAACTGCAATTCCTCCTATTATCCGATAAACAATAAAGGTTGTTATGTTATCAGCGAGGCCGCTCCCGATAGCTGAAACTAAGTACAGTAATGCTATTATCTTCAGCATAAACCTTCTTCCAAAAATATCACCGGGCCTGCCAATAAACAATGCACCAATAACGCAACCCAGGATTGCTGAGCTGATAGCCCAACCCTCCATGGCTTCTGTTAATTGGAAATATTCACGTAAAAAAGGCAATGCCCCATTGATAACTGCGGTGTCAAAACCGAAAAGCAAACCGCCAAGGGCCGCAACGAAAGCATAGAGGTATAGTGATTTTTTCAAAAGATGTGTTTTAAAATAATTGCAAATATAAGCAGTATTGCAGGAGGTTACAAATCAAAAGTGACAGGCAAAATGCTGGCTGTTTTCTCAGATGACTCATAGATAAGCACTGTAACAATCAGTTTTTAGGAATTTAACTTTGCATATTGTAAGCCCTGTTTTCAAATATAATACCGGATGTTTTGTTTGTATGATGAAAGGTGTATTGTTTTTTGGTTCACCTGTGAAGAAAAACCCAAGTCTGTTTTTTATTTAACTCAGTCGGTAAATCCTTTTTATTACTTTTGGCAAGCCCCTAACGACGGGGGAATTAACTAATACACATATCACAGTTTGTGATAGAAGTACAGAATACAATCCAAAAAGCAAACTAACAACAATGGGGGATTATTAAAATCATACTTTCGGGTGTTGCATAACTAACTGTACCTGAAATTACTAATTTATAAGATTGATTGAATCGTATATTTAGAGGAGCCTCCAAAAGAATAGCAATAGAAGGGAAAACAATATCATTGGAAAAGCGAATGTCAGGATTAAAAAGCAGGGAAAGGAAACTAAAAATACGCCCACCTAACATAGCCGACTCGAGCTATTAATTTAAAAAATGAAATTAATCTTATTTGTTTTCCTTTTGTTACTTGTTAGCTTGTAAGGGTTTTCTCAAAATCAACCTGGCCTTCAACAGAATGATTTAACGGGGGGGGTGAATATGCCGGATATCCGAACAACAAACATTGTTTCGGATAAGGCCAGCCAACATTTTTTCTTCTACCACGTAATTATTGTTATTGGGGCAACCAAAAACCTGACGAAGAAGAAAGTAAAATAAAATAGCTTTATATTTGCACACTGATTTTTAAAAATGATGAATAGGTTAACGGCAATATTTTTTATCCTTATCGCCAACATAGTAATGTTGGCTAATGCTGTAATGCCCCACCATCATCATGAAGAGGATGTTTGTTTTGTAAAATCGCATTGTCAATCAGAAGACGATAAACACAATCATGGAACATCACAACACAACCATGAACATGACTGCAACAGCGACTTTCAAAATTGTGTGCTGAAACAAGAAGTTGTACTTCCCTCGAACGATCTAAAACAAGAATGTAAGTATTTCAGCTATATCGACCAACACTCCGATTTTGAAGGATTCCAAGCTGTTTTGACTGATTCAGAGTTTATCAAAAGTTTCCTGCCAAACCAATTAAGGGCACATACGCCTTTAATACATTCGTTTTATTCCCAATTTGTAATTTCAAGCCTGGGCTTGCGCGCACCCCCAATTGTTTAAATTTTAGGTTTTCAGATGATGAGTGCCAGTGATAATTAAAGTATCACATGAATTTGTGCATTCGTAATTCAACAAATTTAGTTTTAAACAACATTTACAATGAACTACAAAATGTTATTTATTGCTCTGCTTGCCATAGTATATGTAAGTTGCAGCAACAACCACGATCATAAATCAGATACCCATGAGCATGAAGAATCTGCTTCTGGAGTGACCAAACATGATCACGAACATGGGGAAGCCCACGCGGGGGTTGATGAACACCAGCATGAATCCGAAAATGTCTCTCATGCGGAATGTGAACATAATCATGACTCCGGAGAGATCCATGCAGCGGAAGGTGAAGATCAACTTGAACATGACCATGCTGCCTCTGGCGAATGTGATCACATTCATGAAACTACACCTTCAGGAAAAAACAGCCATTATCATGACGATATCTCGGCAGAGGAAATTGAGCACGTGCATACAGTGAAAGAAACAGAAAGCGGAGAATGTGACCATGATCATAACGTTTCTGCTAACCAGGAGCATGATCACGAACATGATGCCACAACAACATTAGACGATGGCCAACCCCATGTTCATTCTGAAGCAGAAGGCAAGACAATTGATGATGGACACCAACACGAAGAGGTGAAAATTCAACTCACAGCCTACAGCGATAATTTTGAGGCTTTTGCTGAAGCTGATCCATTTGTAGTTGGTAAAGTATCAAATGTTTTGGCTCATTTCTCATCACTACCGGATTTCAAGGCTCTGGAAAAAGGAAGGATAAGTATTCGCCTCATTGTGAATGGAAAAGAAACAAGCCAAACACTTGAGAAGCCTACCCGTAAGGGGATTTACAGTTTTGATATCAAGCCTGAATTTGTAGGCAATGGAGTTTTAATTTTTGACATTAGTACCGGAAATGATAAATACCAGGTAACAGTTCCTGAAGTGCAGGTTTATTCCAATGAACACCAGGCAATCCACGAAGCAGAGGAAGCTGTATTGCCCACTATCAATACTGCAGTTTTTACAAAAGAGCAATCCTGGAAAATTGATTTTGAAAGCGAAATGCCACAAACAGAAGCATTCGGGCAAACGATAAAAACCACTGCACGGGTACAGCCGGCACAAAGCGATGTAATTTTACTTTCGGCTAAAACAAACGGTATTGTTGTTTTTTTAACGGACAATCTGTTGGAAGGGAGGGATGTGTCAGCCGGAGAGGTTTTATTCTCGGTTTCAGGTAGTGGTTTTGCTGACGATAATTCTGCAGTGAGATATATGGAAGCTCAAAACAACTATGAAAAAGCAAAACTTGACTATGAAAGGACGAAAGAACTTGCCAAAGATAAAATTGTTTCGGAGCGGCAATTGCTGGATGCGAAAAACGAATACGATAATGCCAGGTTGGTTTATAACAACCTGAACGAAAATTTTAACTCTTCGGGGCAAAGGGTGACAAGTTTGATAGATGGCTTTATATCACACATTTTTGTCCAAAATGGACAATATGTCGAACCCGGACAAACTCTGGCAAGCATTGCTCAAAACAAGAAACTGTTGTTGAGCGCAGATGTTCAACAAAAATACGTACCCATTCTTGGATCAATTCAGTCCGCCAACATTCGAACACCTTACGACGGTAAAGTATACACCCTCGAACAGTTGAACGGAAAAGTTTTATCTCATGGTAAAAGCACCAACGATAATAACTATTTAATACCTGTAAATCTACTGATTAACAATAATGGTAGCTTTACTTCAGGTGGTTTTGTAGAACTCTATTTAAAAACCCTGACCAACACAAATGCTTTAACAATACCCAACTCAGCTTTACTGGAAGAACAGGGCAACTACTTTGTATTCGTACAGATTACACCTGAGCTTTTTGAAAAGCGGGAAATAAGTACAGGAGCTACCGATGGTATAAAAATGGAAATTCTTAATGGTATAGCACAGACCGAACGGGTTGTAAGCAAGGGTGCCATTTTAATTAAACTGGCCCAGGCAACCGGCACTTTGGATGCACATTCCGGCCATGTACACTAAACCATACAGCCATGTTAAATAACATTATAAAATTCTCACTGAACAACAAATACCTTATTTTACTGTGTTCGGTGGCTATGGTGGTTATCGGTACGAGAACCGCCATAAACATGGATGTGGATGTATTTCCTGACCTTACGGCACCAACTGTTGTAGTAATGACTGATGCTCATGGTATGGCTTCGGAAGAGGTGGAGCGTCTGGTAACATTTCCAATCGAGACGGCCGTAAACGGGGCGACCGATGTTCGCCGCGTGCGTTCTTCCTCTGCGCAGGGTTATTCGTTTGTTTGGGTTGAGTTTGACTGGGGAACCGATATTTTTAAGGCCCGGCAAATCGTAAGTGAAAAACTTATTAGTGTTTCTACCCAAATGCCGTTTGGTGTTGAGCAACCTACCCTTGCACCACAATCCAGCGTGATGGGCGAAATATTTTTTATTGGCATGCAGGCCGATAGTACCAGTATGATGGACTTGCGAACCATTGCCGAGTGGAATGTAAAACCATTGATATTGGCAACAGGAGGTGTTTCTCAGGTTACAATTATTGGTGGGGATTACAAACAATATCACGTTTTAGCTGATCCTCAAAAAATGTCGTATTACGGAGTTTCAATGTCGGAGCTGGCCGATATTTGCAAAGGGATCAGTCAGAACTCTACAGGAGGGGTAGTAAGGCAATTTGGCAACGAGTATGTTGTCAGGGGAATGGCACGAACATCAGATCTGGAAGCACTTGGTAATTCCTATATAAAATCCATCAAAGGAAAACCTATCAGAATAAGAGATGTTGCAAATGTAGAAATAGGAAGTGCAGTAAAAATGGGACATGCATCAGAAAATGCAAAGCCTGCCATTATTATCTCCATTTCGAAACAACCAAAAATTAACACCCTTGACGTTACAGAACGAATTGAAGAAAACCTGGATGTTCTAAAAAACACTTTGCCTCCCGATGTAATTGTAGACACCGAAATTTTTCGCCAGGCCAACTTCATCGAAACTTCAGTTTTTAATGTATTAAGGGCCCTGATTGAAGGAGGGATTTTTGTAGTTATTATCCTCTTCCTTTTTTTAGGAAGTTTCCGAACCACATTAATTTCGCTTTTGGCAATACCTCTTTCGCTGCTTGGAGCCATATTGGTATTGAAAGTATTGGGCCTGAACATCAACACAATGAGCCTGGGAGGCATGGCCATTGCAATTGGTTCGTTGGTTGATGATGCCATTATTGACGTGGAGAATGTTTACAAACGTCTCCGGCAAAACCGACTGAAAACCCAGGCGGAAAGACAGTCATCATTTACGGTTGTGTTCGAAGCTTCTAAAGAAATCAGAGCCTCTATTTTTAATGCAACCCTTATTATTATGGTAGCATTTTTACCCTTGTTTTTTCTATCGGGTATGGAAGGACGCATGCTGAAACCCCTGGGAATATCCTTTATTGTTTCGCTGTTTGTTTCCCTAGTAGTAGCAATGACGCTTACTCCTCTATTGGCAAAGATGCTGCTAACCAGCGAAAAATTTCTTGTGAAAAACGAAAAAGAAAAATGGCTGGTTCGTAAATTATCAAATATGTATGAGCGTTCACTCATACTGGCATTGAAATACAAAAAGCTGGTAATTTTTATTACGATGGGGCTGTTTATCATTTCGGTTTACACGTTTTCAACCTTAGGCCGGAGTTTCCTGCCAGAATTTAATGAGGGTTCATTAACACTGTCAGTAGTTACAACACCCGGTGTTTCTCTGGAAGAAAGTGACCGTTTGGGCAACCTGGTTGAAACCGAATTGCTGGGGATTCCAGAAATATCAAGTACAGCCCGCCGGACAGGCAGGGGTGAACTGGACGAACATTCACAAACTACCAACAGTGCAGAAATTGACGTTAACTTCTTTCTTGATGAACGTAGCCAGGAACATTTTATGGCAGATGTTCGCGAAACGCTGGCGTATATACCCGGCATTGCATTCACTGTTGGGCAACCCCTCGGGCACAGGATCGACCATATGCTTTCGGGAACCCGGGCAAACATTGCCATCAAACTTTTTGGTAATGATTTAAACAGAATGTTTAACATCGGGAACCGGATAAAGAGCTCAATAGTCGATATTGAAGGCCTTGTGGATGTAAACGTTGACCAGCAAGTTGAAATACCTCAAATCCAGATACGCGCTAACCGCGAGATGCTGGCCAATTACGGGATCACCATTGAACAGTTTAATGAGTATGTGGACATTGCTTTTGGTGGCGAAAAGCTATCTGACATTTATGAGGACCAAAGGAGCTTTGGCTTGGTTTTGCGCCTTAATAAAGATTATACCGAGTCCATCGAAGGGATTCGCTCGGCATTGATTGATACCCATGATGGCAAGAAAGTACCACTGGAGCAGGTTGCAGACATTGTTTCTGTTTCCGGGCCAAGTTCGATAAGCCGGGAGAACGTGCAGCGCAAAATTGTTATTGCTGCCAATGTAGCCGGTCGCGATTTACGAGGTGTTGTGGAGGACATTCAGAAAAATGTAAGCACCGATATTGAATTACCTGAAGGTTACCGGATTGAGTATGGAGGGCAGTTTGAAAGCGAAGCTAAGGCATCGCGAACATTAATGCTAACATCCATATTTGCTATATTTATCATTTTCCTGTTGCTGTTTCAGGAATTTAAAAACTTTAAACTCGCCGGAATTATCCTGCTTAACTTACCCCTGGCCTTAATTGGTGGTGTGTTCTCCATCTATTTTACTTCTGGTATATTGAGTATTCCTGCGATCATTGGTTTTATTACACTTTTTGGCATTGCAACCCGTAATGGAATTTTACTGATCTCCAACTACCAAAAATTGCAACTTGGAGGGATTTCTTTAGCTGATACGGTTATCAAGGGATCTTCCGACCGCTTGAATGCCATTTTAATGACAGCCTTAACCGCTGCTCTTGCGCTCATTCCGCTGGCACTTCAGGGCAATTTGTCGGGCAACGAAATTCAAAGCCCGATGGCGAAGGTAATTTTAGGCGGCTTGCTTACCTCTACGCTGCTCAATATTTATATTGTGCCAATAGTTTACAGCATTTTAAGTAATCGAAGACTAATAAAATCTGCCCATGCTTAAAATTAAAATCATCATGAAACATTTAATAATAGCACTAATCGGTCTTCTCGCTTTTAGTTTAAATCTTTTTCCTCAGAATTCTATAGATGGGGTGTTGGCTGAAGTTGAGAAGAACAATACCAGGCTTTCGGCTTTGCGCAAAAGTGCTGAAGCCGAAAAAATCGGCAACAAAACTGGCATATACCTTGAAAACCCCGAATTTGAATTTCACTATTTATGGGGGAGCCCAACTGAAGTTGGAAATCGAACCGACCTTAGCATAAAGCAAACTTTTGATTTCCCCTCAGTTTATAGGTATCAGAACCAGATTTCAGATACCAGGAATGAACAGGTTGAACTTGAATACCAGAAGCAAAGAAGAGATTTAATTTTGCAAACGCGGTTAATCTGTTCCGATTTGGTTTATACAAATGCCCTAAAGCATGAATTGTCGAAAAGACTGATCCAGGCACAACGCATTGCTGTTTCGTATAAAGCACAGTTTGATCTTGGCGAAACAAGCATTCTGGAATACAATAAATCTCAATTGAATTTACTGAGTCTCAGTAAGGAGTTGGAATCATTGGAAATCGAGAGAACTTCTTTGGTGTCGGAGTTGACCCTTTTAAATGGTGGAATGTTTATCGACTTTACCGATAGTTTATTTTACTCACCTGAAATTCCTGTTGATTTTGAGGAATGGTATGTAGTGGCCGAACAAAATAATCCCATGCTAAATTGGCTGAAGCAGGAAGTTGAAATAAGCGCAAAGCAGGAAAAATTGAACAGGGCCTTAAGCCTGCCTAAACTTCAGGCCGGGTACATGAGCGAAAAAGTTGTTGGGGTTCACCTACAGGGGGTTATTGTTGGCTTATCCATTCCTTTGTGGGAAAACAAGAATACCGTTAAATATGCCCGTGCAAATGCCTTGGCAATCGAAAGCATAACAAGCGATGAAAAAACACAGTTTTACAATCGCTTGAAAGCATTGCACTCAAAGGCAAACAGCCTGCAAAAAAACGCAAATGATTATCGTTTAAACCTGCTTCACTTCGACAATTCCGAATTGCTAAAAAAGGCGTTGGACAAAGGCGAAATCACTTTAATAGAGTATATTGTTGAACTTGCTTTTTATTACGAAAGTGTAAACCAACTGCTTGAATTAGAAAGGGAACTGAACAAAACACTGGCCGAATTGAATCAATATATGTAGGGTGAGAATTCGATGTGCGATTGTAGCAACCTGGAAAATAGCAACAGTAAAACCGCTATTTTGCTATATGAATCATTTTGACTTGAAACAAATGAATTCAATGTGTGTCAATAAAGTTGGCTATTTCTATTGGAGACCAATGAGTCTCCCGCTGATTAGCGTTGAGTTAAATCCGTGAAATTTGCGCTATCTGTGGGAAACACTATACAGACAGACAATTAATCTAATTTTTGAAATGCATGATAGTTAAATCGACAAATTCAAAGAAAAGGAACTTTAAAGGAGTGACTTTTGAGGTGTTGGCCGTTGGTAAATCGTCAATGGTTACGAAAATGATATATGAAAATGGAGATAAAGTTCCGGTTCATTCTCATCCAAATGAACAAAGTGGATATGTAATTTCCGGCGAACATATCATTCGGTTTAAAGGATTTAACGAAGTCCTAAAACCCGGAGACAGTTATTCGATTCCTGAAAACACTGACCATTCCTGGGAGGTGATCCAGAGAGGAGAAGTGATTGATGTGTTTACTCCTCCGAGACCGGATTATTTTTAAAACAGATTTTAGCAACAATAAAGCAGGTAACGTTTTTCGGTTTTTGATGCGGTACTTACTTTGTGGGATGGATCACAAATTTCTTCTCCCCAATTGGTTTGCGGAAAAGGTATATCTGTACGGCATAATCTCCTGCCTGTCGTTTGCCAGGTGCGATTGATATAGAACCCCTTAATGTTGTGGTGGTATCATCTGGTGGAAGGATGATTTCTTTACTGTAAAAAGTTTTACCTTCTGAATCTACCCAGTCAAGGTGGAATATTAATTCCCTATTTCCATAAGCGAAACGATTTTCCAGGGCTATTGATGCACGCAGATTCGTCTTTTTCCTGATGGTAAAGTCGGTTCCCTTTCCTATCAGTTTACCCGTTTTTTTACTCTTCTTCCGGTAGAGTGTAATTTCGGTACTGATTCGTTCACCATATGCATCAGTAAGCTGGAATTCCGGGAGAATTTCGAATTTCTTCTCGGCAATCAGTTCCCTGAATAGATATAACCTCAGCATGTATTCTCCGGCCTCTCTTCTATCGGGAGAGATAGAGATAGAACTTTTTATCGTTGAAGTGGAATCTTTGGTGCTAAGATCGATTCGTTTACTGTAAAATGATTTTCCGTTGGCTCCAATCCAGTCCATATGAAACATCAGATCCCTGTTGTTGTTGACGAAACAATTTTCCAGATCAACAAGAGCAAGAATATTCTCATTCTCCATAATTGTAAAATCCGTTCCTTCGCCAATCCGTTTGCCTGTCTTCCTGGATTCATCGCGACAAAATGTAATCTTTACCAAAACACCATCAGCATCCTTTGCGGGATAGATTACCATTGAATCGTCTACTTCAACAGGACTTTCATAACGACTCGAACAACCAGTTGCAATAAGAAGTACCAGGGTAATTAATGATGTGATCTGTCCTCTTTTTTTCATTTTTACCTCCCTTACATCATTTGTATAAAATAATTTTTACTTCGGCGTTTTACACCAAAAAACCACTTGCATAATGGAAGCATGATCAGCAGCATAATCGCTACTCCGATGAATGTTGTGAGTATCCCGCCTTCACGGTAAAACAAACCCAGGCGCTTAACAAAGATTCCCATAATAGCAAGATGTGCAGCATAGAAAAAAAGCGGTACTTTACCCGGGATGCTAAACACCTTCAGAAGGTTGGGAGCAACTCTACCAATGGCAATAAATCCTGAAACCCCCAACACTACTGCGCCAAACGACCAGATGCCCATAAAGAGGCTTGGTGGATACTTCTGGTCGAGGAAAAACGAATATGATCCGAAATCAGAAAAAGGAGATATGTTGCCGTATTCCCGACCCATGCGGACAACAATCGCGATGATAAAAGCTGCTGCTGCTATTCCAAGACCCTTAAAAATTCTTTCTCTATCTGTCTTCCAGGCTTCAAGCCAGCCAGTAGCCATTACGGATCCCAAAATTGCGAGTGCAAACCAGGGCAAAACCGGGTATTTATTAAACTTGCCCGAATCGATAAATGTTTGCATCAGAAACTGTTGCCAGGAAATTTCCGGATCGTAAGGAATGTTGAGTAAAAATGGATGGATAAGCAGGATGGCAAGAGCGATGGCAAGCCTTATTTGCCAGCGGAATTGCACGATTAATGTTAGAAGTATCATGGCAAGTCCGATGCAGGCAATTATACCAATATGCCAGGGCTGAAAAACACGGAATCCACCCCATGAAGAGTTTACCCATGTCATTTGCAGGATTACAAGAAAAAGCCCACGCTGGATTAGGTGCCAGCGGGCAATCCAGGCTGAAGTTCCTTTTGCAACCCGCCGGTGAAACGACCACCAAACCATTGCACCATTCATCATCAGAAAGCCGGGAGCACAGAGGTAACCCATGTAACGCAGGGCAAACTGGCCCCAGGAACCGAAGAGTGGGTCAATGGGATCGAGATAATTCCAAACGGAATTGAAATAGTAGGAGCTGTGGCCAACAAGCATTAAGATGCCAACAAAGCCGCGAAACTGGTCGATATATTGAAAGCGTTGCTTTTTTTCAGGTGTATTGCTCATTTTTATATCATTTGCCCTTGCGTCACCGCTAAAGCTTTAGCGCACGCGGTCGGGCGTCAATTGTAGCCTATTGGCTTTGCTGTCATTAATTGTCAATAACCTTCAAATTACTGCCCTTATTTTGGGATGGCAATAACGAGCATTCCATCTTCTTCATCAGCAACATAAATATAATCTTCATCCATATCTATACCCAGCGCGTATACAGTCTCAACCATCCCGATTAATGTGGGGCTGGAAATATTGGAAACATTAATAATTTGTAGCCCCCCTCTTTCGGCCGTCATATAAACAATATCATCTTTATAGATTAAATCTTTCGCGTATCCGGGCCCATCATAACTACCTACAATATGGATGTCTGTGGTGTCTGAATAATTTACTATCTGAAGTCCGGATGTGCCACAAGCCATAAAGGCAAGCTTTTCTTCATCCAGAAGGGTAACAGTTTCGGCATAACCCGGAGTATGACACAATCCTACCTGGGGATAATCTCCGTGTCCTTCCTGAAAGTCAGAAATATCAATCATCGACAAGCCTACTTCTCCACATGCTACCAACAAATATGCAGTATCTGTGGTGTATGACATTCCATGAGCATAGCCTACTGTGCTTATTGGGCCGCGTGGGTCTGGCTGGGTTGGATAACTAATATCTGTAATCTTTATCCCCTGTTCACTTATTGATGTAAACAGGTAATCACCCATTATAAGAAAGTCCTTGGCGGGCTTCATTGGTAAATTTGATGCGGTTGCAACTGGCTCAAAAGGATTTGCTACATCTACAACAGACACCCCAAAACCGCCAGCAGCCATATACACAGCACTATCCTTCTTAGCGATTTTTGTTGTATAGCCTCTTACGCCTTCATTAACACTTGAAACGTATTGTGGATTTTCAGGATCGTTGACACTGATTATCATTAAACCACCTTCACCTTGAGCTACATAAATCAATGTGTCAACCAACAGAACATCCTGCGCATACCCAAGTGTATAAATCTGGCTAACTATTTTATAACCACCAGAAACGTCTATCGGTTCTGGTTCATCGGGTGTGTTTGGTTTTCCGCAACCCAAAACTAAACTTAAACTGATTAATAATAAAGCAAACAATTTGTAATTTTTCATCTTCTAAACTCTTATAATTTTTTAATTTGTTTTTGTTTTGTAAAGCCAGAAACCTTAGTCGGCTAATTAGAATTTAATACTGTATACCAGTCTAAATCCAATTTGATCCTGACGATAATCTTTTTCGTTGGAAACATAAATTTCGTTTATTTTGGCTTTGGTTTCCGTATCTCTCATAAGCCAGCGATAAAACAGAGATAGTCTCAAATACTTTTTAAGGGTTATGTTGTAAGTGGCATAAATACGGTAGTTTTTATCATAACGGCCTGCATGCAATGGGTCAACAAGCGGTGGGTATTCTGATGAGTAATACCTGTTTAAAAGATGAAGGTCAACATCCAGGTTATTACTCATTTTTTTAAGTTTTGGGAACTTCCACACAAAACCAAGCGAAAACCGGTCTTCAACAAAAGTGGCATCAGGACCTGTAGCTGTCTCCGGTGTTTCCACCGATGAATCATAGCCTTTTGCATCAGAAGAATAATACTGGTACACAGCATCCAGCCTGAAGTTTTTGTGGAGCCTTTGAAAAAGGTAAATCCCATATAACCAATCCTTACTATCGTATTCGGTGTAATACTTATTGTGGAAATACCTTGCATGGTACAATGCTAACCTGATGCGGGTGCCTTTGAAAAATGTGTTTTGGGCGTAAATACCAAAATTATCCTTTGAAAAAGCATAGGGCGTAAACGCTTCAGGGCTATATCCATAAATAGGAATCATTTGCTCGTCCCTGAAATGACGTACATAAAAGTCGGGAATGTAGCTGTATAATATTTTAATGCTGGCTCTTTTTGTTATGTACTGTTGGAGCCCAATACCCCAATTGTACCAGCTTTTAATGTCATTTACAGCATATATTTTGGGGCTGAAACTGGCATTTATCCTTGTTTTAACTTTCTTGAATATGTTGAATGTATAAATTCCTTCCAGCGAAGGGTTGATGACCAGGTCATCGTAAGTGTCGATATGAAAACGACCGGGGTCCTGACCGTTCATAAACCTGTCGAGGTACTTTTCGGAATACTTCAGAATATTGTTATCATAGGTAAAAGCAAGGCCAACTCTCAGCTCGAAATGCTTCACTTTTTTCATTTTCTTTTTCTTTTCCTGACCGAAAGCCTCACCATTTGGGATAAATATAATCAATGCCAGCAAGAGTAAAACAAGTTTGCCCGGCGAGAAATTATTAGTCGTTTTGAATCTATGCATGCGTTTACTATTTATTTTCAATTTAAAACCCTCAGGTTTTTTATTTTTATTCTTCCAGCTTTACATCCTTTTTTGGGAGCAATAGGCGCCCCAGCACAGTGCTTTTATCCTGGTCCAAAGGAATGATTTCATAAGTGTGTTTTCCTTTAGGAACATCGATGATAAATTCACAGGCTTTCCCGGGAATTAAATCAGTATCGTCTTTATACACTGCTATATCCGAGCGTCGGCTGCTCAACTGGTAGGTGTTTATTACTTTTTCATTTTCAGCTACCTGCAAACGGTATAGTATTCTGCCTTTCATGTGGTAGTGATTTTCAATACGGGTTAATACACGCAATATGGTGGGGCCATTCACTTCAACTTTCAGCGGGTTTTCCTGTGAAAACCGATAATAATTTACCGTTGTCTCCCTTGAAATCAGATCGACGGGCTCGGAAGGTTGCATTGGACAATATGCGATCCATTCTCTTTTTTTTGCCTTTGTTGGCGTAAATTTATAGCGGGCTGCAACAGGTACCTCGAGATTGTCTAGCAGAAATTCAATAGTGTGATCTCCACGCTCCAACTCGATTTCAAAATCTTCAAGCTGGCCCGGTTCGCCCAGGGTACCTTTTGAGTAGGTTGCTTTTTTAGAACGCACAACACCATTCATTCTTTCGTTCTGCTGTTCTCCACCATCGATGGTATAGAAAATTTCATATTTTATTTTGGCGTCGGCATCGGGTACAAAGCGCCCACGGGTGAGCACCCTTAATATTCCTGGACCGCGAAGAGAAATCACAGAGGCCTTTTCATGATTCAACGAATAGTATGACCTGGATTTTTCAGAAACAATAGTCGTAACCTTTGCCAGGTGATTAGTTGGTTTCAGAAATTTCGATTTTCCTGCAGATTGGGCAAACATTCCTGAACTGCAAAACAAGAGTACCACAAGAACGAGAGTAAATTTTTTCATATGCTTTTCACTTTTTTCATTGAATTCATAGTTTAAATATTCAGAAGCCTATTATAAAACAGGCAAATCATCATCATCATTCCGATAGCTTTCCACATTTGGTTTTTGCTTGTTTGTCAGAGGTACCGGATCGGTTCCGAGCTGATGCTGTTTTCGTTCACTAAAGTAAACCAAAAGGATCACTACAACCAGAAAAAGGGTGGCAATTGCCGTGATAACAATACTATATTTTTTTTGTACAAATATTTCTCCTTCTCCGGGTTCAGGAAGTGGAACCGGGCTATCGGGTAATCCAAATGTCTCTGTCAGTTTGCTTATATTCAGAAGATGAATTATTGGAATATCCTGCTGGCCCATTTGAATGATAGCACCACGAACCGGGAAGTTTTGCATGGGTAGAAACTCAGTTAACCCGGGTGGGATAAGCTTACCATTGATTGTATTTCCCAGGCTGGCAATTCCTCCACCAACATTAATATAGGCTTCAATTGGTTTTCCCTGGCTGCGTTCATTGTAAATTTCCATGCGCCTGGCAATACTTTGTTCAAGATACTTCTCATTAATAAACTCCATGTCATTCCGTTCAATCGCATTAACGATCAGTTTACGTCCTTCAGGGCTAAGTCCGCGGCCAAGGTCAAATCCTCCACCGATGGATGCAGCCACTGACCTGTTATGGAAAATATTGGATTTATTTAACCAGTTTTCCATATCGAGCCAGGTAAAAAAGGGATCGTTAGCACCATAGTTGGATGAACCAACAGAGGTTATAACTATAGGGTTTAGTTTGAGGGTTTCGAGTGCCGCAAATACAGAAATATTTAATCCGGGAAAAGAACCTGATAGTGCAACGGCTACGTTATCTTTTTCCTTTACACCAGCATCTTTTAATAACTGAACAATTACGGCAGCAAAATTTGGATTTGTTGCCGAAAGTTTGGCATCAATATATCCCCTGTCGGTGGTGATCATTGTATATTCCTGGCCTATCAAAGCGGTTTGATTCGGATCGTTAATAACATCAATGAAAACACCATTTTCGAGCCTGTAGTTTTTCAGGTGGTTTGCAGCTAACTGCGAAAGCTGGGCAGCCTCAAGTTTCTCGGTATACCACTCTTGTTCCACATCAATTTTACCATTTTCTACTGCTATAAAAGCCAATAGTGATAAAAGAGATAAAACACTTAATACGATATTAGATTTTGCCCTGAATTTGTACATTTCTAAAATTTCAAAAAGTTCATTGAGTGATTATAGTTAAAAGTTATTCTGGTAGCAATGCGCCCGCAAAAAACAATATTAAAATTAGGCGTACCAGTACTGATGTAACAAACAATACATTAAGCGTTTTAAAAATTCCCTGCTTACCAAACCAGTGCGCAATTAATCCCGGAATTACCCAGCCAACAGCCTGAAGTTCCAGGGTCCCGGATGTGAGATCGATACTCATGAAGTATCGTGAAAAGTTAGCAAGCAAACAACCAATCAGCAAACTGAGAACCATCTGGCGCCGGCCATAAAGAAAAGTATAGTTGCCCAGTACCTTAATAATTAAAAAGGTAACTAAACTCACCACTACGATACCCACAAGACGATCGGGGTGAGAAAGCTGTAATGCTATATAGCCAGGAACCACAATACCTCCTGCAGCAAGTCCGAAAACTTCATAAGAAAGCAGGCTAAAAACCAAACCTAGTGTAATTGCTATTTCAATCATTGTTTATAGAACTTCTGTTTTCAAAATACTCTGCTGTTTCTGCACCCATTCCCCCCATATTTCCAATAGCTACAGTTGTAGACATCTTATCTGTAATGGACAATACTTTTTCGAAAACCTTTGGGGGCGTTGAATACCCCAGGTTGATTATCTTTTTCTTTGGTAATCCGTAATTAACAGTCATGCCTTCCACCACTTCGGTTGATTGCCCGATCAGCACAAGGTAATCCATCTCATCTGCCAGTTTACTGGCTGCCATTTCGGCCAGCTGACGTGCCCTATCAAGCCGATCGTGACGGGTGTTTAATAGTACAATGCGTACACCCTCAAATCCAATTTCATCTCTAATTTTTTGCCAGACCATTAAAGTGGAGTCCGGATCGTTTGCTGCAAATGCATTGTAAAAAAACAATTGTTTTTGGAACGCCTCTACCTTATGCCTCCTCAATGCACCTGCATCAGGAACAGCCTGGTACATACCCTTCAGGGCTATTTCGCGGTCAACCTTGCAGTGTAGACAAACTGCCAGTGCCAGGGCAACATTATCCCTGTGCTCGATATAACTGAAGCCCCTCATCTCTTCAAGGCTTACTATTTCCGAATCGATGAAATGCGAAACCGTATTTCGCTTATCAGCCATCTTTTTGAGTGTTTCAGGGATTACATTTTCGGTTGTAAATAAATGTTCATTTTTAGGTATTGTTCTACCCAGTGTTTCTGCGATCTCGGGCAGTGTGTGTCCCATAATATCCACATGATCCAACCTGATATTGGTCATCACATTGATATTTGAATGGATCATTTTTTTCTCGGTGATGGTTTGGTATTGAGGCTGCAAAGCCATGCATTCCATAACCAGGGCCTGCACTTTTCGGACGGCAGCATATTTTACTATCGACAATTGTTCGATGATATTGGCAGATGACTTGCGATGAATATAAGTTTCGGTGCCATCTTCAATAATCAGGCGTGGAAATGTTCCGGTTACTTTGGTAATAGTTGAAATTCCTCCCGCCCTAAGGCCGGCACCCACTAAACGGGTTACGCTTGATTTTCCACGCGTTCCATTGATATGAATCCGTATGGGGATAGAATAAATGCGTTTCTGATGACGGAAGAATTCTACTATCCCAACAATTGCCGCAACAATTATCATTATCAGCAAAATGTAAAAACTATACATTCAAATGTTTTATAGTGTTTTTAGCTATTTTAGTATTAGCAGTTTTTTGACTTCTGTATAGTCTTCCGTATGAAAGCGATAGAAATAAATGCCTGAGTTTACAGCGTCGCCATTATCACTCAACCCATTCCATTCCACCGAATGTTCTCCTGCAGATTTTTGTCCATTTTGAAGGGCTCGTATCAATTCCCCCTTAAAGTTATAAATGCTGATTGTTACATTGCTTTGCTCAGGTAGTGAATAGTTTATCAAAGTATGCGAGTTGAAAGGATTTGGCGTATTTTGCTCCAGACGATAACCGTTGGTATTGCCCAAGTCCTTATCATCATCAACAGAAACATACAGGTATCCATAGGGTGATTCTGTTGTGAACTTTATCGCAAGATTCTCGCTCAGGTTAGTGGCTGTTGGATCGTAATCATTGTTATAAACATATTGCAGTCCGATATCCTGAGTGTTGTTCTCGATGCCGATGGTGTTGTTTTCTATTTCATCAATTTTTTTATACTGAAAAATGATTTCCCCATCGCCTGATTCAGTTGAATAAAAGGCAGGGTCTAATAAGATTACCTGGAAAACCTCCTGTGGTGGTTCAGACACATAATCATTGTGTGTGATGCTGTCCCACTCAACGATAAACCTATGGTTGGCATTATCGTGGTAGTAATAAATATCTCCGTCGTTAGGATCGCCTTCATAAAGATCATCCCAGAAAGCTGCTGCCATATTATTAACATTGTCATTATGAGGCAGTGCTGAATTGATGGGTGCTGTTTGTGTACCGCTACCAAAGGCTATCCATCCATCGGTACTTATGCGAAGCTGATTGTAATCGATACCATAATACTGAAAGGCAAAGGGTAAGTTTACTGTCTCGGTATAGTCACTCTCGAGAGGAATCAAATTTAATTTCGTGCCCACACCATCTATTTCATACCAATCGTAAACAGGCGTCTGTTCATAAAAGGCATCATTACTTGAATAAGCAAAATAACCATATTCATCAGGCCCGGTATAGTCGGTCGGAACAGGTAATGATACTGGAAGGTTAATGGTTGGTGTAGTTTCGTAAGGATAGTTTCCTCCCTCGGTATAAAGTTTCAGCGAAAAATCAGCCATGTATCCTGTAGGACACGAGGCATCAATACTTACGATATAGTAATCATCTTCATTAATAGCAAGGCCATCAATGGTGAGGGTTCCGTAAGTACCATCCGCATCTTCGACAGTCATATAGGGGTCGTTGGTTGATAAAGTCCCTTTAACGTTTGGAGCAACATCATCACCAATATTTACTATGGATGTAAACAACTTAACCGTTTCACCGGGATCCATCTTGAAGTTTACATTGGTGGTGCCAATTTCGTTCACAAGAAACTGGGAATAATTTAATTCACAGCCAAACACCATTGCATGTGTGTTAAATTCCCATGAACTGTTACTGCTGGTAACATTCAGGTGTAATGTGATCAATCCGCCAATGGGGCATTCTGGTTTCACATGAAACTGAAATGGATCCCCGGTGTTGGTACCACCGGGAGAAAGATTACCAAAATCTACAGGATCAGCCGTAAGTATCTCAACATAATCAGGATTGCCCGAAGTAAGGGTAGCCTGGACATTATTAACAGTTCCGGTTCCCCAGTTTTTAAGCGTATAAGTGATGCTGCAATTTTCGTTGGGATTAATTAATCCATCAGTATTTCCATTAAGGTCAACAATAACAGGAAAGCCTTCCGGGGCAACCTGTTCCTGCTCCTGGGTAATTATCATATAACCCTGGTATGGATACACATTTCCTCCGCGAACGGTGACCCACAATGTATCCGGATTTTCAATGGTAAAATCTATCAATGCTTTGCCGGTTTCATCTGTATAGCCGGTAACAAATACTTCGTCGTTGGTTAAACAAACAATTGCACTATCAACAGCCTGCCCTGAAGCGGTATGATCGACTGTGATCTCTACCTGGTGATTTCCTACTAAAGCTGTGGTAGGATGATCGACAGATACTTCCAAAGGAATATCTTTCCAAATATGTAGACTGGGGTCACCCAAAACACAAAAAACCTTGTAATGATATTCTACATAATATACATTGCCGAAAACGTTGTACATATAAAGTTTTCCACGCAGCAACGCCTGGCCAGGTGTATCCATATTCTCGCAGAACAGACCCTGGTAAATACCTTTATCAAGCTTATTGTTGTATGTTGTGTGTGTATTGGATGTGGGGCCAATAAAAGCGCAGCCACCTCTTGGTTCAGATATCGAACCCAATTGAATCCATTCTTCACCAAAGCAGTTGCCACCATTTGCATGAAACGCGGCTACCCCGCAACCAATACTGGTAACAAAAGTGAATTTTTGGCTGTTTTGTAAACTGGAAACATCATTGGTGTTAAAGTCGTAGCAACTTGCAGTCCAACCACTGTACCAGCCTTCGCCGCGATAGTTCAAAAAACTTCGTCCTTCATTAAGCACCTCCATTACATCGCCGGTATTATAAGTGCAGCCCTGTCCACCCCATCCAGTGCCGTCACTCATCATGGTATCTACGGCAATAAAACCACCTTCTTCTGTCATTCGCTCGTATGCAAAGCGTTTGGTACCCACTTGAGATGCATAGGCATTGTTTGAGCAACAAACACCTTTTTTGAACCAGTCCGTATCTTCAACATAAGGGGTCTCTTCATACATCTGGTATTTGTTTATCATCACCCTCATGCGATAATCGCCCTGGTTGGTAAAACGCCCGATCATCATTTCAGGGAAGTAATCATTTCCCTCTATCTCAACAAAATAATCTTCATTTGGAAATGAATAATCCGGGTAAGAAACAATTTTATGTGGAAACACACCTTCGTCGCCTATAATTAAAACATAGGTTGGAGGATTTTCCCAATTGTAATAGGCATCGCTAATATGGTCTTTGATAATGTCGGGATTGCTGGAATTAGCTCCAATGTCGCTGAACTTGGTTACGTGAATGTCAGTACCCGTTTTCCTGTTCCAATCTGCATATTTTTGAAAGCTTGCTGGAAATTCATCCGGCATGATGCAAAGCATCAGCTCACGACCGTCTTCCTTGCCGCCATAACGGTTATCCAATACTTGCTGATAATTGAAAATGAAACCGCGATACAGTTTTGCAAAAGAGGGTGCTATTGGTTTTTGAGGAGATGTTTTTGGATTGATCACTTCACCCTCACCATAATTTATGCGAACGGTAATTGAAGATACTACCTGGAGTTCCTTTTTTGCGGGATTATAGCGAATGGGATATAATGAAACACGTGCAATACGAAAATCACGAAATACTGATGGGGGGTCAAGTGCAACATAATCTTCAGGATAAATCGCACTAGACAGATAGGCCTCTGTATTTTCTTCATAGCTAGATTCGGGGCTGCCTTCAAGCCAGCTTTCGCGAGCGGGTTGCAGATAAAAATTATCAAATGTTTGAACTTCACCCGTTTCAATTACTTCGAATGAAACAGCTGCCCGATTGGGTATGGCCAATGTTTTTGCAATATGCGGCAACTCAGGAAAGCCCATTTTTGTGGTAAATGTCTCTGTTTGTAGATCTACAGACTGGTAGGTTTTGCCATCAGCATAGAACTCCTTTACATTAAATCCCGATAGTTCAATTTTAATAACAGTACTGTTATCATCACTGCTGAGAAGGGTAACCTTTGGTGGGGTGTTTGATGCCCTATTCCTGTCAAGCGATACCCATTCAGCTTCCAGTTTAAAAGGCAATAGTGCTATAATAACAAGCACAAAAAGTAAATTTTTAATCATAGTACTCTCCTTGTTTCAATTAAGTAAAACAATAAAAATGTAGCATTACTTATACGTTAGTTAGTTAATTAATTCGAAATCTGATTTTTCTGCAATTTACAACATTCTACAACAAGACTATTAAACCTTTAAAGGGTTGCATGGTTTATATGTGAGAATATTGATGAAAACTCAAGCCTATCCACTGTTACGGCTCAAACATCCAGAAAATTAGATGTTTATGTGGTTGGTTTTCAAATTAATGAGATCTTATCTAGGTAAGGATGCTGGAAATCAACGCACTAATTTATTATCCTTCTAAATTAAATTCGTCTTAAATCAAAAAACTCACCATGCATAAAAAACCAGTATTTTTTTAAGAGAGTATCGATTAAATAGTTGATTATATTTCTTTCCTCTAAAAAGAGGCCTTCATCTGGTCAAGGGAATAAAGTACGACTGATTGTTGCATATTAAGTCAATGTTGTTATGCAATGTAAATGTTGACTCGCCATATATACTTGTTCTATATAAAGCTAATTATTGGATGTGTTATCATTGGATGTAACTATTTAGATTTTACCAGCTGCAAATAGAAAAAGTTATGTATATTTACACAAGAATATTTTTGTATAGTATTTTAACCAGAAAAACCTTGTGATATGAAGAATTTCTCAACCAAATCACTTACCAGTTCTTTTAGGTCAATTAATATTTTCGTTCTCAACATAGCCTTTCTATTTTTTATAACTGGGAATGTTCTTGCCCAGGTCACCTTTACACAAACATCAGATGCTGATTTTAACCTGGGTTATCATGATAATGTTCTTGTTTCCGGTAATAACGTTTATTTGCCCACACAGGCAACAGGCATTAACAATTGGCTTACAACAACTGATTTACCAAAACCATTGATTAACCACAAGCTTTGCACCTGGAAAAACTTTGTTTATCTATCGGGTGGGTTTGACGGCACCAATACTTCTAACGCTGTTTACCGAGCAACGATTTCGGCCGGTGGTAATGGAAGCTGGACTACATACGACACACTGCCAGAGCCAATGCAGAGTCATGCAATGGTTACCAGCCAGGGCTATTTATATGTAATTGGTGGGGAAAACAATGGCATACTTTCGGATAAGGTTTATTATTCAAAAATTAATTCAGACGGTACACTAGGTGTTTGGACGCTTAGTTCGATTACGCTACCCGAACTTTTACGAGGACAATCAGCTGCATTTTACAACGGGTTTCTGTATGTTGTTGGCGGTGCTAGCGAAACATCAGCCCAAAATACTGTTTACTATGCAAAGGTTATTGGCCTGGGTGGCGAGCTGTCTGCATTTACTACAACTTCAACATTGCCTGTCGCCAGGGATGCACACACCATGCTTGCCTACGACAATAAATTAATCGTACTTGGAGGGATTGATAATACAAATGTTAAACAATCAACGGTTTACTATTCAAACCTAAACCTTGATGGAACCTGCAATACATGGGTCGCCTCAAATGATTTAATGGAGGCTATAAGTAATCATTCAAGCACCTGCTACAATGGTTATATTTCGGTTATTGGAGGCGAAACAATTGATGGACTCAGCAATAAAATATATTATGCATCCATCGACGACCTGCCAACCCTGACCTGGAATCTCGCAGTTGACACATTGTACGAAGCAAGGAAAAATGGAGCAGCTTATGCCCATAACGGGCAGGTGGTCTTTGCCGGTGGTGAAAATATTTCAGCTTCACCCATTCACAATACAAGGTATGCATCGGTTACACTTGGTAGCGAGAAAATTCACAATGGTAGTTTCATGTCATATCCTTTTCTTCAATTGGGTGAAGAACGAGACATCGAAACCCTCAGCTATAACATTACCTACAACGATACTTTTAACAACTACGATCTGATTTACCGCCTTGCCGGAAGCGATCAACTATGGGGCGACTGGGTCGAGGCTGGCCAGAACAATCCTACTTTAGTTGGAGAAAATGAGCAATCTGTTCAATACATGTTTCAGTTTGATGGTACAGATGATGGCAACGTTGTTTTGCACGATCTAACAGTTAACATTTCGGGATATACCCAGCTAAGTGGCAACCTGAATGGAATGGACACCTTAAAATTGGTAAACAGTCCATTTTGGGCAACAGGCAGCATTTCATTTACAGGGAGTAATCATTATATCGAAGCAGGTGTTAACATATTATTTTCACCAAATACAGGTTTAGAAATTGGCCAGGCAAATATGAACTTTGCGGGCACCGAAGAGAATCCAGTAACTTTAACTTCCTATTCTTCGGAAGCGGGTTTGTGGAATGGTGTTTATTTTAACACCCACAGCGACAATGGGGTTTCATCATCTCTTAACTATGTAATGATTGAAAAAGCCGGGGCCGGGAGTTGGAATGCCAACCTCTATTGTGTGAGCACCAATGAACCTCAGGTTACTAACTGTTCTTTTGCACTTGCGGTTGGAAATGGCCTTCGATTAAATGATGCTGATCTATCAATAGACCTGACAGAGATTTCCGGCAATACTGAAAATGGTATTTATGTGCAATCCTCCAGTCCATCCCTGTCGAACACCGACATCAGCTCGAATGGCAATGCAGGTGTTTTTTATGTAGATTTAGCAGCTACGCCCAACTATTTTAACTGTACACTGGATGGAAACCTATATGGATTGTATTATCCAACACCCAACTATTCCTTTCCTGTTATCGAAGGAATAATAAGCTACAATAATACTGTTAGTGGTATTGCCATGTCCGGTGGTGATATAACAGCTGATCAAACCTGGCCCTACAACCCCCTGGGATATGCTGTTCTTGGTAAAATCAGAATACTTAAAAAGAATTCAAAAGTCAGGCTTACCATCAATCCGGGCAATACCATTGTATTCGATTCACTGGCACAGCTTCAGGTGGGTGAATACATTTATTACCAAAATAATTATGGTGGTGAGCTTCATGCCATTGGAACGGCAGACAGCACCATCACTTTCACATCAATCAACAGCCAGCCTGGTGGTTGGGAAGGTGTTTTTTTCCACTACAACAGTGATAGCTTCGGATCAACTTCCGAACTTAAATTTTGCAATATTCAAAATGGAAACACCTACAATATTAAATGCCAGCAAACCATACAACCAAGAATCGATAGTTGTATTATAACCAATTCGAATAAATACAGCATTTATGTAGAGGATCCCAATAGCGTACCACACATTACCGCTTCCACTTCTAATGTATTTGTAAATGGTGGTACTCAAAGCATAAATAAAACCTGGTATAATTTCGGTAATGGAGATTATGTGATTCTTAGTGATATTATTGTTGCAAAGAAAAATGACAAAGCTACGCTAAGCATTCAACCAGGAGTTACAATAGAAGCAGATACTTCGGCCATGATACAACTTGGAAATTATATTCACTATCAAAATAATTATGGTGGTGAATTATTTGCCGAAGGAGCAGTTGACAGCCTGATCACCTTTACCTCTCGAAACGGGCTTGTTGGTGGCTGGGATGGCATTTATTTCCATTACAATAGCGACTCATATTCTTCAACTTCATCATTAAAACATTGTATTGTTGAAAAAGGGAACAGCTTCAATATTATGTCAAGCGGTTCCGCCCAGCCACGAATTGACAATTGCACCATCAACAACACAAATGGCTACGATATTTGGGCCGCTGCTCCCAATGACGTACAACATGTTACAAATACCAACTCGACCTTATATGTTGGTGGGGGAACGCAATCATGGAATAAAACATGGTGGAATTATGGTGGTGATTATGTTGTATTGGGAGATATTGTCGTAGCCCTTCAAAACGCACATGCAACGCTTACAATTGAGCCCGGAAATACTGTGAAAATCGACACATCAGCAATGATACAGGTAGGCCAATATTTGCATTATCAGCAAGATTATGGTGGAAGAGTTTTTGCAGAAGGAACCAGCGACAGCTTAATTACTTTTACCTCCAGAAATGAACTTATTGGAGGATGGGATGGGATTTATTTCCATTACAACAGCGATTCATTTGGGTCAACATCTTCTTTTAAATATTGTACGATAGAAAAAGGAAAGAACTTTAATATTAAATCGGAAGGTTCTGCCCAGCCACGCATCGACAGTTGTACAATTAACAACACCGACGGTTATGATATTTGGGCCAATGCCCCCAACGATGTACAAACAGTTACTGCTACCAATTCAACTATTTATGTTGGTGGAGGTACACAATCGTGGGACAAAACATGGAAAAATTTTGGTGGAGAATATGTGGTAATAGGTTCTGTTATTGTTGCCAAACAAAACTCATTTTCAACATTAACCATCGAGCCGGGTAACACGATTAATTTTAATACCAGTGTTCAGTTGCAGTTGGGCCAATACCTTCATTACCTACAGTATTATGGTGGCGAAATTATCGCCAAAGGAACCCACGACAGCCTTATTATGTTCAGGTCGTCTGAGAATGTTCCCGGGGGATGGAATGGTATATACTTCCATGATTTCGCTGATAATTATGGCGGCAACTCTTCATTTGAATATTGCATCATTGAAGGTGCTTCAGTCAATAATATATATTGTCATATTACAAATGCTGTAAACTTTGAGCATGTTACTTTTGCTAATTCAGCTGAAAATGGTGTGCATTTCTACAACTCTTCTCCATACTTAAAACTTTGCCAGGTAATAAATAACGATTCAATAGGGATTAAACTCAGTGGCAACAGTCAACCCGTTATCGGTGATACTTTGGGTTGGGGCTGTGATATTTACGGGAACGGGGATTTTGGAATTTACAACCTCACTGGTAATTTAATCCATGCGAAAAACAATTTCTGGGATAGCACCGACAGTACTGAAGTTGCAGAACAGATTTATGATCACTACGATAATGGAAGCTATGGAATCGTTGAATTTATGCCCCTTGCCGAAACTTCCTATTTTGATAATCATCCTCCCGACAGGTTCGGTTTAATCACACTTTTTGATTATGAAGCAACAGCCGATCAAACACCGGCCTTTACCTGGGAGATTCCAACCGATCCAAATGAGGATGTTATTTCGTATTACCATTATTATACCGATGACAGCACATGGACTTCCAACGTGGTGAAAAGCGAGGAATTAAGTTCACCCAATTATACCATCCCTTCAACATTGACTGGTGGAAAATGGTACTGGTGGAAAGTAAAAGCTACTGATGGGTATTTATCGAGATACAGCAATGAAACCCGGCGTTTTGCTATAAGCCTTCCTCCAAGTGTGCCTGAGGTAATTGTTCCTTCAAATGGCAGCCTGATGCATGAGGAAGATTACCTTTCCTGGGTGCTTTCTTCCGATCCCGATTTGGGGGATTATGTGAGCCATTACCGTATCCAGCTTGATGATGATGCAGACTTTTCATCACCAGAGGTGGACATGAACGGAATTAATAGTGATACAAAAGCATCAACTATTTCTCTTCGGATAAATGAACTGACAAATTACTTCTTCCTCGAAAACAAAACTTATTACTGGCGTGTGAGTGCCATTGATGGTTTTGGAATTGAAAGTGATTTTTCGGATGGCTCAAACTACTTTTTATATCAGTTGGAGGTTTTTCTGAAAGTTTATCTTGAAGGACCTTATTCGGGATCAAGTATGACAACGGCATATATTGAGCAAAATCTAGTGCCACTTTTGCAACCCTACAACACAAATCCATGGAATTATATGGAATACGAAAGTGTTACTTCAATACCAAATGCGCAGGTTGTAGATTGGATTTTAGTCCAGCTAAGAAGCACACCGGGTGGCCCAGCAATGGCAACTGAGGCAACATCTATTTTTACTAAAGCCGCCTTTGTTCTGGATGATGGTTCTGTTGTTGATCTTGATGGGTTTAGCCCGTTTGAATTTCCTGTGTCGTTTGACGACAATACATATGTTGTAGTTTATCACAGAAACCATTTACCTATTATTTCTGCTTTTAAACTATCTGTAAGCTCAGGAAAATACGAATATGACTTTTCCACCAATGCCATTAAAGTTTATGGTGGTGTTTCGGGCTATAAAAACCTGGGTGTTGGTGTTTGGGGAATGGCCGGTGGTGATGGCGATTCAAATAAAATGATCAATGAAAATGATGTTTATGGTGTTTGGTCGGACGAAGTTGGAAACCCGGGATATTTACAATCAGATTTCAACTTTGATGCAGAGGTTGACAACATGGATAAAAATGATGTCCTTGTTCCCAATATTGGCAAGGAATCACAGGTGCCTGAGTAGCTCAAAGTGCTGAGCGCAAAAACATAGACCTTCAAGGTTTTAACTCATGTGAGATACCGGTATTGTTGAACTTCCGGATTAACCACCAATATGAAACCTCGAAGGTCTTTTTATTTAAAAGAGAATGCTTAAATGAATTTCTTGTAAATAAAATTTTCAAGCCTTCGCTCTACATCCTTGTCACCACGGCCGGAAAGGTTGACAACAGCCAGCCCTTTTTTGTCTTTCATAATTTCCATAGCAAGTGCCACTGCATGTGCTGATTCAATAGCGGGAATAATTCCTTCTTTTCTTGAGAGGGTAACATATGCATTGATGGCATCCTGGTCGAGCACAGGCTGATAGGAAGCTCTTTTGGAATCCTTAAGAAATGCATGTTGCGGGCTAATGCCCGGGTAATCCAGTCCTGCAGCAATTGAATAGGATGTAGTTGGATTTCCTTCATCATCCACCAGGCAATAGCTGTATGTTCCCTGGAAAACACCGATTCGTCCTTTGGAGAGTGTGGCTGCAGTTTTTGGAATTTCACCTTCTCCACCACCCTCGGCACCATATATTTTCACTGATTCATCATTCAAAAAGCCCTGGTACAACCCAATGGCATTGGAGCCTCCGCCAACACAGGCAAAAATACTGTCAGGCAAGCGGCCTTCCGCTTCAAAAATCTGGTTCCTAGCCTCCTGCCCAATAACACTCTGGAAATATCCCACCAGGTTTGGATATGGATGTGGCCCCACCTGTGATCCTAACATATAAAATGAATCAGGGTTTTGGATGAAGTAACCCAATGCTTCATTTACCGCATCAGCCAGGGTTTGGGTTCCTGAAGTAGCCGGGATTACTTCCGCATTCAGCAATTTCATCCGGCTCACATTGGCCGATTGCCGCTCAATATCTACCGATCCCATAAATATCTTGCACTTTATACCAAACAAAGCGGCCGCTGTAGCTGTTGCCACTCCATGTTGTCCGGCTCCTGTTTCGGCTATAATCTCCTTAGCTCCCATACGTTTGGCCAATAGCACCTGCCCGATCGTATTGTTGATCTTATGTGCACCAGTATGATTCAGGTCTTCGCGTTTAAGGTAAATTTTGCTGCCCACCTCTTTGGACAAATTGGCAGCGAAATAGAGCGGAGAGGGTCTCCCCACATATTTTTTCAGAAAATGGATGAATTCATCGTGAAATTCCTTGTCATCTTTAAATTTGAAAAAGGTTTCTTCCAGTCGTGCAAGGTTACTGTGCAATGCCGGTGGCACGTGAGTTCCACCAAATTCACCATAAAATCCGGGTTTGATGTTTGTGTAAAGTTCTGATAATGGTCTTACTTCCATGATTCTGTTGTTTTAGTTTGTTAATCTTATTCTTAATTTGAAAATTTTGCATAAAAAAAAGGCCGGAGAATAATCTCCGGCCTTTTCATTTTCATATAAATGAGGTGTGGGTCTATTCAACTTCTCGAATAAATTTGCTCCACCACCAAATATTTTGAATGTTTATCATTTTATCTCGTTTTGCCTGACAAATGTATTTTATTTTTTTAATTCAAACATAAAATTGCAAAAAACATTAGTTCTAATCACAAGCTGGAAAGCTAATGATCTCTTCGGCTGACATTTTTACAAAATAGGCTTTGCCGGGGCTTAACGATGGAAGAGTGTTGACGCTCATCGAGGGCCAGTACAAATTGGTTCCGGCAACTTCCTGGATGATAATTACACTGGAAAGCACGCTGCTAAAAAGGGCTTCGGTATCAACATCACATGTAGAAAGAACGGGAATCAGGGTCCATCCGGACGCAAGGGTTAAGTCTGACTCTTCGTAATTATTTCCTAAAATTTTCAACTGGCAATCATTGTTCACCTTAACCATATACCCGGAATTGTTATCCCAGTTTACCAGGGTATTTACTTCCATTGATGGTACGTAAGCGCCATAAAAATTTTGAAGTATCACAAGTTCATCTACAATGGGATTAAACATATTCTCCACATCCGCATCAACCGGCAACATATAACTTGAAACTCCAATCCAGCCTTCCGTAAACTGAATGTCCTGCCCAACCAGTGTAATGTCAGTAATTGCATTTTCGTAGAGGCTTGGATCGAAATATGAAATGGGGTCAGTTGAAGAAATATCCTGCATGTATTGGCCACCATTCATCAATGCTTCATCAAAAGCAATTCCTGTAAGCTCATTCGCATCTGTAATTTCTATCTGAAACTGTAGCAGGCCAAGCCAGGAAGTTTCCATCTCGTTAAAATAATCTGCAGATCCATTCTGAGTCAACTCTTCAATAGCATCAGTAATTACAGCAAATTTAGAAGTTGTATTATCTGTTATGTTTACAATTTGATAATGATCGGACATCAACTCCAGGGTGGTGACGCTTAATTTGCCATTGGCAACAATGTCGGCACCAAATGCCGCTGTATTGTAATCCATATAAACCTGCAAATCACGTTGAAATGTCCCTGATACATCAGCTTTAACATCTACATCAAACTGAAACACATCAGGTGTACCATAAATCACGTGTGGATTTGAAACCCGAAAACTAAGTTGTGTTTGTGAAAATAAACAACCGCTGATCAATAGCAGCGAAGTAAGAATTATGCTAATTTTCTTCATGGTTAAGACTTTTAATATTACCGTACTGAAAATAAAAAAATGAAAGACATATAGGGTATTAAACCTGTCTTTTAAAATTTATATCGAGTAAAAGTAGGTAATTTTTATAAAATGACCAAAATAAAAATTGACCTTAGATTCCCTTCGGTAGAAATCATCTATTTGATTATACTGAAAAAGATGGTGTTGGAGCAAGGGTATTCAACACATCCAACTCATTTTCTGTATTGATATCAACAACCTGCACATCCATCAATCCCCACTTTTGGATGGCTTCTTCAACCAGGCCTTTTCTTATGATCCAAATGTGCGTTCTTCCGGGATCATACATCAATTTGTCGATAGCAGGTGCCCAACCCTGGCCTTTTAATTCCAGGGGTCCGATTTCGTCGATAAAGATGATATCAATTTCATCAAGGTTTTCGGGGGATAATATTTGATTGCCAAATTGCTGCCCTGAAGGATCGAACCTGAAAGGTCCGATGGCCTCACCGGTCTTATGATGGATGCTGCACAATGGTTTCTCTTTTCCTGTTTTCAGATCGATAATATCGAAAGCTGAGCGGCGGTTGTTTTCAAACTTGCCGGGCGCAACAAAACCCCCAGTAACAATTCCCTTCCTTTTTAAACCTTCAGCTAGTGCTATTGCAAAAGTGGTCTTCCCCTCATGCTTTTCACCAGTAAGGATAAATACCTTTGGTTTATTCATACTTTCCCTGAAAAGGGAGAACAGGCCTTCGGCCTGCAATAAAACTGCGCCTAATGTAGTGAATGGTTTTCGCAGGAACTGCTTTGGTTTTGTAAACTGCCCGACAACAGAAGGAAGGGCCGCAAAGGCTAAACCCACAGAAAGATAAAGTTGCGAAAATCCCTTGCGGAACAAAACCGATTTTACAACCGGATTCCTTAATTCAACACTAATTGCAGAAAAACCAACAAGAATCAGGATGGCCCGTACATTCATTTTAATACCAACCATTAATCCTTCTGTGTCAAAAAAATTACCACTCTGAAATCCATTGAAAAATATGGTTGCCAGCATGGTGAGCACCACCACCTGAACCCAAAAAAAAGGTCTCTTTAAATGCCTCAGTGATCTTTTGTAATAAAAGATGCAAAATGCAACATAAACCGCAATAAAAATAAAGCCAAGTTCAAATGAATAGTTATTGATCAGCACAAGGCAAACAGCAATTATAAAGATGTGTAGAAAAAGCACCTTAACAGAAAACTTCTGGTCCTGGTCCAGGCCAAATAATTTTTTATCCAGGTTTAAACTTATCGAACTGGCCTGCTCATTACTGTCCGAAGTTTTAGCTGCTTTCCGTCCTATAGAGAATCCGAATACTGATGAAGCAACCCCTAAAACAATATAAAATCCAACTAAAAACAATAGCGCAGTTTCGGGTTGCAAATCAGGATACCCAAGCTGTTTAACAGCATAATCGTACAGGTTAACCAATACTGTAACAAAATCAAACCCATAATAAACAAGAAGGCTCACTATTTTATGTACAATAGTACTTGAAAGCGCAAGGGCACCCCCAATGGCATACCCAATAACATTTCGGCCAATAGTTCTAGTTGTGATTTCCATCAACAAGGCTTCGGTAAAAATACCGATCATTGGTCCCAGAAGAATGGCGCTGGGAGAAATTGATTTCATCAGGGCACAAATCAGACCCGCGCGCCAGAATAAACCATTCACTTTCCATATTTGATGAAAAGCTACCATGAGTGCTACACTATTCATGGCCAGAATGGTTCCTGCAAAAGGAATCCTCAGGTTATGAAAAAAACTTCCCAGTATAATTTCCACCGATGCCCAAAGTGCTCCGACTACACTGGCTTTGAGCCAAACTTTGCTTACCTTATTTTGCTTTAACGTTAATGTCATAATTTATCAAAAGGCAATATTAAGAAAAACCCGGGCATGTTCCACTATCACCAAAATTTTCGGTGCCTAAAAAAACATACTCGAGATTATTCCTCATCATTTCACGTAAGTAAAATTAAAAAATAATAAAGGGTGAGTTAGGACGCTGTATATTAAAAAACCGGTACCCCTGATTTTCAGGAATACCGGTTACTACTAGCAGTTTGTCTGATATGAGCTGGTAGCTATGTTGTTGAGCGATGGTGAGATGTTGTTAGTGGATCGACAAACCGCTAATTAGCTTCATAATCAGCAAAATCAAAAGATGTCCATGGCCAGTTTCAATTCTATAAATCAAAGCCTTGAAAATGTTTGCATTAGCAAACCATCCAATTGTTTTGCTTTCTTGATCTACTCTTTTGTAAAAACATAATCCTTTTCTGAAGCGGACATGTGGCAACCATTGCACATTCCATCGAATAAACCCCTTTGGGCAATATCTCCGGTAGCCGGATCGAGCATAAACCACTCCCAATCATTGTGATCAGGATCGAAGTCGTTGCCTCGTTTTGCCATGGCCGTAAGTTCTATTACATTGCCGTCGCCATCTTTGGTTTCCTTGAAGAACATGGTTCCAACAGGATACTTTCCATCGTCGCTTCTTGTGTTGTTATTGTTCTGCCATATTTTTCTTACGGCATCTTCATTATTACCCTGGTGTGCCGGGCCCAATGAAGGACTGGCACCCTGTCTTTCGGTGATGTATGCCCATGCATCATAGTCATCGAAAGAGTCGTTGTCGGCAATAAACTCTGCTGGTGGATCATCGTCGTCATCTTTTTTACAGGATGTTACAACAAATGAAGCAGCCATCACGAGCATTGCCAAAAATGTTAGTTTAGATTTCATACGCGTTTAGTTTTAAGTGGTACATTTAATTATTTATAAAAAAAATATCAGCTTTTATACCGTCTTATTCCTTAATTCTCAAAGTTCAACTTTTTGTATCCCAACAGAAATTTCTTTTTATGAAGGTGCAATAAGAACTCCACAGATTCATCTCTGATTTTTTCATCCTCAAAATCATTATACAACGAATTAGCAGTTACAAGGGTTTGCTCCAGCGACCTGGCATAAACAGCTATTTGTTCTATCATCCATACATGCCATGCTGAGATATCGAGAAAATGAATTCTTCCCGTATCCAGGTCTCTGAACAAGAGTAAAAAAAATTCTCCCTTTTTGTCTGCAGCCAGCTGAGGCCGTAACACATGTACCGGGTACTCGAAACGGAACATCTTAAATTCAGGATTGAAAACAGGAACATCAACAAAAACATCTCCAACCACATCACGTACCGGGACATCCTTGTTTTTCATGTTATAGATTTCTGTCTCGGCCCATTCAAATTGTAGAAGATTATTGAGGACAGGTTGCTTAAGACGTTCTGAAAATTTCTGTTCAAGTACATATTCATAGAATTCACCTGCAATATTCCAAACCTGCCACGATTGACATTTGTGGTTTGCCAGGAAGTCATCAACAATTTGATGCCACAATTCTTCGTCAAGATAATCGTAAGTTATAGGAAAAGATGTTTCAAGTGCATCATCTACCACACCACGCACCAGGCGCCTGTACTGGGCCAGCCCTTGCTGGTTGACACCAGGAAGGTTCACCTCGGCACCTGTTCTGCAATAGGCAGCCATTTCCGATTGTATATTAATCGTTTCAGTGTGCAACTTCATGGTGAAAGGTGTTTTTAAAAATTTTCCTCAGACTGTTCATCTCGTCCTGTAATTCTTGCATTTCGGGGATGTTGAAATCACGTTCGAGCAATACCGGAACCGGTTCAATTTTAGATAAAGCAAATTCAAAAAGATCATAAACCGGGTCAATGATCGCTTCCCCATGCGTATCGATAATTAGATCCTCAGAAACCTGCTCATGCCCGGCCATATGGATATACCTGACATTTTCAAAAGGCAGTGTTTCGATAAATTCGTGGGCATCATATTTATGGTTGAATGCATTAACATAAATATTGTTTACATCCAGCAGTAAGCCACAGCCCGATTCCTCAACCACACTCCTGATAAAAGTAGCTTCATCCATTTCAGCAGCTACTGGAGTGTAATAAGAAACAATTTCCAAAACCAACTCACGCTCAAGAATGTCCTGCACTTGCTGAACCCGCTCTGAAATATGTTTTACTGCATCGTGCCTGAAAGGCACAGGAAGCAGGTCGTACAAGTGCGCATTGTCACATTTAGCAAAGCTCAGGTGCTCCGAGTATATCTTGATGTTGTATTCGTTTAGGAACTTTTTTAACTTTTTCAGATAATCCATATCCAAAGGATCCGGACTACCAATTGATAGTGAAAGACCATGGCTGAAAATGGGATACTTTTCAGCAACCGCATTGAGTTGCTTTTTCCAATATCCACCAATTTCCATCCAGTTTTCTGGAGCAAACTCAATAAAATCAGGTTTTATATTTTCCCCGGTCAAAAACTCTTCAGCGAAATCGCGTCTGTATCCCAGTCCTATCATTTTGTCTTTTCTGTTACTAAATCCAGATCATACTTAAAGTCAATCGTATTAAAAATGGTACAGCTAACTTAAAAGATAGCTGCCCGGCTTCTGTGTTAATGAAGTTTACCTTAAGTTTAGTGCTGATTGATTACTTCAGCAAGTTTAGATTGGTTTATAAAAAATCCAGTAATGTTTACAGAAGCAGGCAGCTTAAATATTTTTAATTATTCTACACCACATTTACCTTCGCCACATTTTGCTTCTTTTGTTTTGCTGTCTTTGGCTTTAGTGGTTTTTTTTGCTTCGGTGCTGGATTTTAGCTCACCATCCTTGGCCTTATCCGTTTTTGAGTCACTTTTGCCATCGCCGCATTTGCTGTCTCCACACTTTCCTTCTTTTGCTTTACTGTCTTTTGCTTTGGCGTCTTTCGACTTCTCATCAGTTTTTTTGTCGGTTTCTTTGGCTGCGCATTTCATTTCGAATACGTTCACATCGAAATCCTGCTGCTCAAATAGAATGTTAGTCCTCACGTCAGCCCCTGTACCAAGGTCCGAATATCTAATAGATTGTGATGTTGTAAGATCAGCAGCTGAAATACTGATGACTGCACCGGCTACAAGTGCGCTGGTAAATATTAAGCTCTTCTTATTTTCCATTGTCTAAAGATTTTAAATGATTATGTCCTAATGGTCGAACGTTATTTAAAATCCTTACAGATAAGCTTAAATGTTTTAAAGGTGATTTTTTATTTCGGTCTGAATCCTTTGTCTGGCCGGAGTTTCCAGATGTAATTTATTTTCGGTAAAAAATGATTCAGTTTCTGATAAATGTTTTTTAATGGCATCGTTAAGAAATACACTTTGACGCTGGTACTGCTTGCAAGCGCTACACATGGCTGTGTGCATATTAAGCTGCAGGTTTTGTGGGCACACAAGTCCGTCCACCGATTTTTTCTCAATCAGGGTGGTGGCTTTCTCACACGACAACATCATTTTTTGCATTAAGTGTTTCATTCAATAATTTATGTTTTGAGTTCTGTGTTTAGTGTTCTGCGTTTTTTGTTTTCTAAATCCGAACGTTAGTTTTACTCTT
>Ga0070729_10000766_pt1 | contig 60306 bp, 52 predicted proteins | sample tdDd472_FD_66725 | JGI IMG/M metagenome (GOLD analysis project Ga0070729, IMG submission 66725) | Marine sediment microbial communities from the Atlantic coast under amendment with organic carbon and nitrate - tdDd47.2 | ecosystem: Environmental > Aquatic > Marine > Coastal > Sediment | place... | reverse complement strand
TATACTGTTTTTTATTTTATTGATTAATTCTTCCATTTCTCAATAATAGGGTAATTACTTACAACGTTTAGTGTATGATTTCGTAAGGGATTGCGAGTTTTAAACCTATCAAGTTACCACCCAAAATTGATGCGAATGACACCGCTCTAAAACCTCTGAAACCCTTATGAATTATACACATTGTTGTAGCCAGTTTTAATTGCGTTGCTTAAAAGCTGGGGGTACATAATTACCAATTCTTTCTGGATTTGCTTGATATGCACGAATCAAAACAACCATCTTATCTCCACTTGTATAAAGCCAATTACCTTCCTCTGGCTGTGAAGATATTTTTAATACTAAAGACCCATCTTCTTCAAATTTCATTTTGTCCATTGTCAAAACATAAGAATCGAATTCATTTTTATTAACTAGAAAATTTTCGTCATGAATGGTTATTGACCAGAAACCAAGGTCAGAAAGAGGAGGTAATTCATCTTTTTCAAACCTAATTTCTCCTTCACCTTCAGTTTGTAGCATAAAATAGTTTGCTTCTTCTTTTGAATTTCCCCATAAACCAAAATGGGCACCTGAAGCTCTAGCAAGATAGTCTTTATTGAGGTAGTCTCGTGTACCAAAAGTTTCAGTTGCCCCAATATATCCATTACCAATTTCTAATGTTTTAAGTGCTGCTTCAATTGCTATATAAGCAGAATCAATTCCCGCTTGCACTTCAGCAAGTTCTGTTTCATTCAATTGTACCTCATTCATAATTCCTATGGCAGCAAATCGTCCGAATTCAGCCTTTTCACTTTCAGGAATCTCAGATAGCAATTCATTTATATATTCAACAAATAACGGTGAGGATGCTTTTTCCTGGTTGTATTTAGGGTATTCCCAAGATTTTGGCGGCGCATTTACAATTTTAATATTGCTTTGAATTCCTCTAACTTGGTCTATTTCGCTTCTATCTTTGATATCAATACGTATAACGATAATTGCATGATCACCTTCCATTAAAACAGGAGTGGTTTCTATGTCTTCAATTAGCTTTTGATTCTTATTGTAAAAGGTGAACTGTCCTGCTTCTCCATTGTTTCCTCTTGTGCCTAAATAGTAAAAATTATGGGTAAAGACATCAATACATTGATATACAATATATCTATCTTTAACTTCAGGAATTTGTATTGTAACAGGGCCATCGGATATGTCAATAAATACCCCGCCCGTCATTGACGTTAAGTTTGGTGCTACAATGGGCATACCAACATTATCCATCGGAAACTTACTATTCATTGCAGGGGTATTAGGCTTTAAATCCATAAAGTCAATCATACCATTTACCGTTTTTACTTGTTCCAATAAAGGGTAAGAGTATATAAAGGCTTCGTATGCAGCATCTTTTAGGTTGACCTTTTGTTGATTGTCTTTTGAGTTTTTACAGGCTATTAACGTTGTTAATGCCACAATTAAAATCATACTGTGTTTTTTCATGTTCATATTATATTAATTAGTTAATTGGCTACAACGTTGTTATATGGCACAGTTGGTTTTATTTATTATTATGCGAAGTTTCATAAGTTGTTGATATCCCCCTTTCTAGAGTCATAATAATGGTCTAAGGGGCTTTTTATTTTTGCAAGAGAAGTAGTGGCAACATGAGTGTACACCTCTGTTGTTTTGCTACTTGAATGACCTAACAACATTTGAATATGCCTTAAATTAACACCCTGCTCCAACAAATGAGTTGCAAACGAGTGCCTGAGCATGTGTGGTGTAACGGTTTTCGAAATACCTGCGCGAATGGCCGTTTTCTTTACAACATTCAATACACTCGATCTCGAATACTGTTTTCTGTCTGGCCCTTCAACAACCCAATAATTAGGCTTCCATTCATCATAGTAGGCCATCAGTAATTTGCATGCTTGATCTGATAAAATCGTAGTCCTATCCTTTTTGCCTTTTGCTCCTCTGATAAAAATGATGTTCTTGTCAAACATTATATCTTGCTTTCGTAAATTAATCAGCTCACTTCGACGTAAACCTGCCGAATATATTAAACTGATAATTGCCTTGTTTTTAATGTTTGAGCTTGCTGCTACCATTCTTATCAACTCTTTCTCCGATATTACTTTTGGTAAGGATTTAGAACACCTTGGCCTTTCAATATCATAAAACTCTTTTTGCCTGCCTTTTACCTTTTCATAATAGAATTTGATGGCGTTAATCCGTTGATTTTGCTGGCTTGCAGAAATCCCTTTCTTCCTAACCAGGTCTAATATGTACGCATTGATCTCATCTTTTGTAATCTCATCCAGCTTCCGATCATTAAAATGCCTGATAAAATCACCGAAATAGGTGATGTATGTGCTTTTGGTGTTTTCGCTGTAACGTTTTTGATCCAATAAATCAATGTATGCATCGGGAATAGTTACCTCTGGTTTTTTTCCAGGTTTAGGCTTTTGATGTAATTGAGTGGTGTTACCCTTTAAGGCAGAATAATCCAGGTATGCAAACGGTTGAAGGGTTTCAAAAACATTTTTCAAATTAAAACCGTCTTTAGCAAAGTACCAGCACCTTTTCGATACGCTCCACCTTGCGCCTACAATGCTTTTTACTTTGTCGATGACCTCCCGGTTATAATCGAAATACAGGCCAATGCATTTTTGCTTGTGGTGCTCAAAAGGTTTTATTTTAATGGTAAAGGGAGCCATTTCAAATTTTTAGGTCCAGTAAAAGTATAAAACATTTTTTAAATACAGGCGCAAGTAACCCCTGTTTCAATTTCACATGTTTACCTGTGAGTTTTCTTCCGACCATTGAAATCTGTATACCGGGTTTTTCTGTTTCACTGCTTTTTACGCAAGTGTGAAAAGGAGGAAAGAAATTTCACAAAAATTAACAATCCTCATAACGTGTTGTATATCATTACATAAAAATCATTTTGTCTTACTTTTAAATTGTGAATAGTTTAAAACATCAAAAAAAAAGTTGTTGAATAAAAAGTTAACTATATCTTTGTCGTTGTAAACAAATGTTGTTTATGCCTGACGTTGAATTTAAATGATGATCAATGGAAGAGAATAGTTCGATACATGCTTTGGCTTATTTCAATTTATTGAAAACCGGAAGCTGGATAGAGGAAAGGGTAAAAGAGGCTTTAAAGCCCTTTAACCTTACCCATGCCCAACTGAATGCTTTGCATATTTTAATAGAAAGTGATCCTCAGCCTGTATCTGCAAATAAAATTAAGGAGAGAATACTGGTTAACAATCCTGATGTTACCCGCCTGTTGGACAGGTTGGTAAAAAAGGGACTGGTACAAAGAGAAACTTGTCCGGATAACCGCAGGAAGATTGATGTTTCGATAACTGACAATGGGAAAAAATTGTTTGATGAAACACATGTTTCCTTACAGCAGGCTTTGGGAAATTTCTTTGTGAATCAAATTTCTGAAGATGAAGCGAAAGAACTCAGAAGAATTTTACACAAAATAAGGGGGTAAAAAATTTTACACAAACAATTGTTGTAAACGACAGTTGTTAACAACACAACATTAATTTTTTAAGTTAAAAATGTCCTGCGGGAGTTTCGATTTACACATTGAATAAGTAAATTATCAAAAACAATAAATATTAAAACAATTAAAATTTTAGAAGAATGAAAACAACAAATTTCGTATTAGCATTAATTATTTTACTGTCTGGCAATGTTATGTTTGCTCAAAAAGCAGAAGTAGACACAAAAAAGTCGAGTATAGAATGGTTTGGTGAAAAGATTGGTGGCCAGCATGAAGGTAATATTGAGGTAAAGAGTGGATATCTTGAATTGAAAAATGAAAAAATTGTAGAAGGTAATTTTGTTGTAGATATGACAACCATTACCAATACAGACATTGAAGACGAAGATTACAATCAGAAAATAGTAGGCCACTTAAAATCAGATGACTTTTTTGGAGTAGAAGAATATCCTACCGCAAATTTCGTACTTACAAAAAGTTCAAAATTCAGTGATGGAAAAGCTACTGTTACAGGAGACATTACAATTAAAGGCAAAACGGAAAGCATCTCATTTGAGGTTACTAGAGCAGGAAATGAATACACTGCCAAACTTGATATCGACAGGTCAAAATTTGATGTGCGCTATGGCTCCGACTCATTTTTTGACAATCTTGGTGACAGGGCAATCGACGATATTTTCACACTGGATATAAAGCTGGTGGTAATATAAAACCAAAAGACTGATGAACTGCCTCGCAGGCTTTGCTGCGAGGCAGTTCATCAAATCAGCAGATTAGCCACGAAGAAACAATTGAGCAAATGAGTAAAATTCTTGCCTTTTCAGGAAGCAATCATTCCAAATCTATAAATCAAAAACTGATTAATTATACAGCATCTTTGATTTCAGATATTGAAGTTGAAGTTTTAGATGTAAGTAAATGGAATATTCCCGTCTATTCAATCGACATGGATCCCGATCAAACACCGGGTGAAATAAATCAATTGATTGAATTTATTCAGCATCACGATGGTATCATTATATCATCGCCCGAGCACAACGGCAGCACTCCTGCATTTTTCAAGAATATCATTGATTGGTTAAGCAGAAGATCGAAAAATGTGTTCGAGAATAAACCTGTGCTATTGATGAGTGCTTCTCCGGGAAAAGGGGGAGGGATTAAAAACAGGAAACTTCTGGAACATTTACTTCCCTACCTGGGAGCGAATATTACAACCACTTTCAGCCTTCCTTCGTTTCACCAGAACATGCAGGATGGAGAAATAAGTGGGACCTTACTGGAAGAATTAAACACAGCAATTAATAGTTTTCTTGAGTCGATAAAAACTTAAAACCGGAAATATGAAAACCAATATTAACACACCAACACCATGGCCTGAGTTAGATTTTATTAAAATGCAGGACACCATTGAAACCTTACACCAATGGATACAAATAGTTGGAAAAATAAGGCTAAAAACTATGCCCTGGCAAAACCATTCATGGCATTCAACCCTTTATATTACATCCAACGGTTTTTCAACAAATGGTATACCTTATGATGGACGTATTTTCCAAATTGACTTTAACTTTCGAAAGCATCAGCTCATTGTTCAATGTTCAGACACTTCGGAATTAATCATGGATCTGTACCCAAGAACCGTGGCCGATTTTCACCATGAACTTTTCGAAAAACTTAAAAGTATCGGGATTAATGTAAAAATTCACCCCAAGCCAAATGAACTTGAACCTGCCATTCCTTTTAAGGAAAATACCCTTAATAAAAGCTATGATCCCAAAGCTGCCTTTGCACTCTGGCAAGCCATGTTAAAAGCCAACCAGGTATTCACTAAATTTCGCAGTGAGTTTATTGGTAAAGCAAGTCCGGTTCACCTTTTTTGGGGTGCATTCGATTTAGCGCTTACCAGGTTTTCAGGGAAAAAAGCACCCTTACACCCGGGAGGAATGCCAAATATGCCCATAGAAGTTATGCAGGAAGCTTATTCGCATGAAGTAAGCAGTGCCGGTTTTTGGCCGGGATCGAAAGATTCACCGAACCCGGTATTTTATTCCTATGTATATCCTACTCCTGATTCTTTTGCCAAACAAAAAGTGTTGCCGGACCAAGCATTTTTCAGCCCCGAAATGGGAGAATTCTTTCTAAGTTATTCTGTAGTTCAAAAAGCGGATAACCCTGAAAAAATGCTGTATGATTTTTTAGCAACAACCTATTTAGCGGCAGCCAATTCGGCCCAATGGGATAGAGATGCTCTGGAGAGTGCAAGGGTTAATTGCTAGCTTTCCGGCACCCGTAAGCACCTGGTTATGTCTTGAAAGAAAAAACAGGGTCGACTCCTGTTTTGTACGAAAGACACCTAACTAAATAATCTATTACTGAATTCTGACAATTTTCTTTTTTAGTCTAATATGAAAGAGTAGTGCGATGGCCTGCCAAAACTCCGGGCAGTTTAGGCCTCGTGTGCAGGGAGTGATTGTTTTGGCTGCTCTTTTCTTTGGTTCTTTCTTTTGAGCAAGCAAAAGAAATGAACATTGCTTTTTTGTCCTTTAGATTGTATGGTTTATTTCACTTTCTTTTCCTACCATGAAAAGAAAGTTGACAAAGAAAAATCACCGCTATAAACCCTTTTCAACAATCCCTGAGGATTGATAAAATCCCGTAGTTCGAGTAGCCTTTACCCACAAGCCTTCGCTTGTTACGGACTACTTAGCTATCCCGATATCTATAGGGGCCATCGCATTTTATCTTCCCTCGGGTTTGTAAGAAAAGTGTATAAAGCGGGTCCGCAACTCAGGGCATTCACTAAGCTCCAAGATAATACCTATATTAAAACCTGGGTCATGCATTGCACAAAACAAGAAAAAGTATTGCCGGAGCAAGCATTTTTCAGCCCCGAAATGGGAGAATTCTTTCTAAGTTATTCTGTGGTTCAAAAAGCGGATAATCCTGAAAAAATGCTGTATGATTTTTTAGCAACAACCTATTTAGCGGCAGCCAATTCGGCCCTATGGGATAGAGAAGCACTGGAGAGTGCAAGGGTTAATTGCTAGCTTTCCGGCACCCGTAAGCAGCTGGTTATTTCTTGAGAAAAAAAAGGGTCAACCAAATTGAGTTCACCTTAGCCACAAATCACCAGGTAAAAATTCTTTTTACCTCTTTGGATCAATACAAATTTATCCTGGAGTAAAGCGCTTTTATCCACCACAAAACTATCTTTTACCTTTTCGCCATTGACGGCGATGGCATTGTTTTTAAGAAACTCACGGGCTTCACGATTGGATGAAGTGGCTTTGGCTTTATTGGATAGGAAATCAATGATCGGAATTCCAGCATCAATTTCAGTAAGTGCAACATTGCTTTGAGGAACACCCTCAAAAATGCTGAGGATCATGCCTTCACTTAATTTTTTAAATACTTCGGTTGTTCCTTTGCCAAACAATATTTGGGAGGCTTCAACTGCAGCATTATAATCCGCTTCGGAGTGGATCATCGTGGTAACTTCTTTTGCCAGACGCTTTTGCAATAATCGCAGGTGCGGGGCTTCCTGGTGCTCTTTTACCAGGGCATCTATTTCTTCTTTGGCGAGCAAAGTAAAAATCTTCGCGTACCTAACGGCATCATCATCCGATGTGTTGAGCCAGAACTGGTAGAATTTATAGGGTGAAGTTTTTTCAGGATCGAGCCAGATGTTGCCTTCTTCAGTTTTTCCAAATTTGCCACCATCAGCTTTTGTGATTAGTGGGCAGGTTAGGGCAAAAGCATCTTTTTCGTGGCCCAGTTTACGGCGGATCAGTTCGGTGCCGGTAACAATATTTCCCCACTGGTCCGAGCCACCCATTTGTAGTTTGCAATTGTGTGATTCGTAAAGCGTGAGGAAGTCGGTTCCCTGCACAAGCTGGTATGAAAATTCAGTAAACGACATACCATCCTTGGATTCGCTGCTCAGTCGGCTCTTCACCGAATCCTTCGACATCATATAATTAACAGTAATGTGCTTCCCGATTTCACGGATGAAATTCAAAAAACTATAGCCTTTCATCCAGTCGTAGTTGTTCACCAGTTCAGCGCCATTTCCTTTATCCTCCCCAAAATCCAAAAACTTCGAAAGCTGATTCTTCAAGCATTCCTGGTTGTGGCGAAGGGACTTTTCATCCAGCAGGTTTCTTTCTTTTGATTTTCCCGAGGGATCACCAATCATTCCTGTTGCGCCGCCAACCAACACGATGGGCCTGTGGCCATTCACCTGGAAATGCTTCAGCATCATAACTGATACCAGGTGGCCAATATGCAATGAATCGGCCGTGGGGTCAATTCCCACGTAGGCAGTAGTCATTTCCTTTTCGAGTTGTTTGTCCAGGCCCGGGGTCATATCGTGGATCATCCCCCGCCATTTCAATTCTTCAATAAAATTCATATCCAAAAAAATTTTTGCAAATATAGAAGGAAAAAGTACTTAATGGGCCAAGAGTTCATAAAGTGCCTAAAGTACTTAGAGTGCCTAGAGTTCAGTATTAAAAGTTTAATGTTTCGGGATGCCCACACTCTAGGCAATTTAGCTCACCCCCAACTTTAGGCACTTTAGTTCACTTCAAACTTTAGGCACTTCAAAGTTTATGTACTTTTGCCCCATGATATTGGTAACAGGTGGTACCGGATTGGTTGGCTCGCATTTGCTCCTCGAGCTTATCAGGGCAGGTGAACAGGTGAAAGCTTTAAGACGTGCTTCGAGTAATATTGAGCAGGTAAGAAAGACTTTTTCGTGGTACACTGAAAAAGCAGATGAATTGTTTGCGAAAATCGAATGGATTGAAGGAGATATTCTTGATATCTTTTCCCTCGAAGAAGCAATTGAAGGTGTTAGTGAGATATATCACTGTGCGGGATTGGTATCATTTTACAAGAAAGACAGGTTTGAGATACAGAGGATCAATCATTTTGGGACTGCAAATGTTGTGAATGCAGCTTTAAAGGCCGGGATTAAGAAGCTCTGCCATGTGAGTTCTGTATCGGCACTTGGAAAGGAAAAGCAGGGCGAAACCATTACAGAAAACCACCTTTGGAAAACATCAAAACGCAACTCCTATTATGCCATCAGCAAATATGCTGCTGAGCGGGAAGTATGGCGCGGCATGGAAGAAGGCCTCGATTCGATCATTGTGATCCCATCCATCATTATAGGCCCGGGCAACTGGAACTCCGGAAGCACAAAGCTTTTTTCGACGGTTTGGAATGGCATGCCCTTTTATTCCAATGGAATTAACGGTTACATCGACGTAAGAGATGTGAGTAAGCTGATGGTAAAATTGATGCATTCGGATTTAAAAAACGAGAGGTTTATTTTTTCTGCTGAGGATGTATCATTCAGAAATATTATAACAATGATTGCCGGATCATTGGGAAAAATCAAACCATTTGTCAGGCTTGCCCCATGGATGGGTGAGGTAGGGTGGAGGATCGAACAGGTGAAGTTACTTGTGGGTATCAGACCCACGTTTTCAAAAGAAATAGCCCGCGCTGCTTTTGGTAAATTTTATTTTTCTAACCAAAAACTTACTGCAGTGCTTCAGCATACTTACATTTCTATCGCAACATCTATCGATAATACGGCGCGAATATTTTTAAAAGATTTCAAAGCGAAATAGTGATGTATTAAATTTAGTTATAAATTTGCTCGCAAAGCTAAAAACGGAAGAATAAACTTTTAGGAATGAAAAAAATAGGATTGTTTTATTGGCCTTTAAAGGGAAACGTGGAAGCCTGTGCAAGAAAGATTTATGCTAAACTCTCCACGGAAGCTGTTGATTTGCAGAGCATCGATAAAATCAATGATTTAGAGTTGGAAAAATTTGATTTGTTTATCGTTGGAGGTTCCACAGTTGGAGCTGATGTTTGGGAAAAAACAGCAGACAGTAATTGCTGGGGTGATTTTTTCACAGCAGTCGAAAAAGCAAAATTAAAGGACAAACCAGTTGCAATTTTTGGTTTGGGTGACCATATTCTTTATCCCGATCATTTTGTTGATGGGATAAAAACCATTAAAGATGAATTTGAAATTGCCGGAGCAAAACTTATCGGACGCTGGCCAACTGAAGGTTATGATTTTACCGGATCTGATTCGGTGGAAGGAAATGAATTTTTAGGACTTGCCCTTGATGAAGACCACCTGGATGAAAAGACAGATGAAAGGATTGATGCCTGGGTAAAACAAATTTCGAAGGAAGCCGGATTATAAGAATTTGCTTGATAAAAATTTTCTACTGACCCATCACTTTTGTGGTGGTTTTTTTTTTGATGAATGGAAGCACCCAAAAATCCTATCCTTATACCTTATACACCTTATACCTCCTTTTTTTCCTTCTTTATAGCATCAGCTATCCAAATTCATTTTGATCCGCGAACTCAAAATATCGATGGCTACATGATTGGTTCCACCCTGCGGAACAATGATGTCGGCATATCTTTTGGTAGGTTCAATAAACTGTAGGTGCATGGGTTTTACAAAAGTGTCGTAATGTTCGAGTACATCCTGTACTGAACGGCCACGTTCAATCAGGTCGCGATGAATGATCCGCATCAGGCGGTCATCGGCATCGGCATCAACAAAAACTTTAATACTGAATTTATTCGTCAGTTTGGCATTGGTAAGGATAAGAATACCCTCGACGATAATTACTTTTTTGGGCTCAATAGGTATGGTTTCTTTTGCCCTTGCACAGGTAACATAATTATATACCGGGCGCTCTATCGATTCACCAAGGATTAATTTATCGATGTGTTTGTTAAGCAGTTCAAATTCGATGGAAGATGGGTGGTCGAAGTTTATCTGTTTTTTTTCTTCTTCGGGCAGATGGCCATTATCTTTGTAATAAGCATCCTGCGAAATGATCGAAACAGAGTTTTTCGGAAGGTTTTTAATGATCTTGTTTACAACCGTAGTTTTACCTGATCCGGAGCCACCGGCAATACCAATAATTAGCATAGGTCATTTTTTGCCAAAGGTAATAATATTCTACTCCCTTAGCGACATGGAGTCGCTTAGGAAGTTAATAACCCGCCAGGAAATTAAAGCAAAAAGCTCAGCAAAATCCCCGCCGCTACTGCTGAACCAATAACCCCCGAAACGTTGGGTGCCATGGCATGCATTAACAGGTGGTTAGTTGGGTCTTCCTTTAGCCCCTGTGCCTGGACCACCCTTGCACTGTCAGGAACCGCCGATACACCTGCAGCACCAATCAGTGGATTGATCTTGTTGTCACCGCTCAGGAAAAGATTCATTATTTTGGCAAAAACAAGGCCACCGGCAGTGGCTACCATAAATGACAAAGCTCCAAGAATAAATATTAAAATACTCTGATTGGTTAAAAACACATCAGCCTGGGTGGAAGCACCTACTGTAAGACCCAATAAAATAGTAACAATATCTATCAATGAAGTTCTTGCTGTATCGGCCAGTCTTTTTGTTACCCCGCTTTCTTTTAACAGGTTTCCAAAAAATAACATACCCAGCAAAGGCAACGAACTGGGAGAGATAAACGCTGTAAACAATAATCCGATTATTGGGAAAAGAATTTTTTCGAGTTTGGTAACGGCCCGCGGAGGCTTCATTTTAATTAAGCGCTCATTTTTGGTTGTCAGGGCTCTCATAATAGGAGGCTGAATTACTGGAACCAGGGCCATATACGAATAAGCTGCAATGGCAATAGGGCCAATCAGGTTTTGAACAGTTGTTCCATCAGGCAAAATATTAATTCCATTGGCCAGTTTTGAAGAAAGAAAAATAGCTGTTGGTCCGTCTGCGCCACCGATAATTCCAATGGCTCCAGCTTCAGCGGGATAAAAACCCAGCACCAGGGCTCCGATAAATGTAGCAAATATCCCAACCTGGGCAGCAGCCCCTAAAAGCATTAACCGTGGGTTAGAAATCAATGAAGAGAAGTCTGTCATTGCACCAATACCCAGAAAAATTAGTGGTGGATAAATTCCAGCAGTAACGCCAAAATAGAGATAGTTCATCACACTTCCGGTTTCGTAAATTCCAAGCTTTAGCCCCGAATCGAGCATAAATGGAATATTGCCGATAAGCACACCTACCCCAATGGGAATAAGTAGCAAAGGCTCATAATCGAAACGAATGGCAAGGAAAATGAAGAATAATCCGATGAGCAGCATAATCAAATGCCCGGGTGTGGCATTGGCAAACCCTGTATAACGCAGGAATTTACTGATTCCCTTGCCGGCAGTGGTTTGGGTTTCGCTGTCCTGCTGCAAGCTGTCTTCAGTATTGTCATCCTGTAAGCTTATTCCATTTTCGATGTTCGAACCTATTGAAGCGATTTTGGCAGGAAATGCAAATGATACAAGGGCAAGAATCGAAATAATTCCAATAACAGTCAGTAATTTTTTCATCAGTTGAATTGGGTTTTACTGTAGCTATTCAATTTCCATCAACAGATCACCTTGCAGCACACTGTCTCCCGGCTGAACCTTCAGGTTTTTGATCACACCGTCTTTTTCAGCGGTGATAGTATTTTCCATCTTCATGGCTTCGTACATCAGCAGTTTGTCTCCAAGTTTTATTTCATCACCTTCTCTGACAAAAATCTGCATAATATTTCCAGGCAAAGGGCATTTTACGTCGTGGCCGGCGGTTTTTGTGATGGTCTTTTTTATCTTGCTGTCACGACGATGGGTTTGAACTTCCTGGCGGACAAGCCTTGGTGTTTTTGTTTGCTTCAGCTCTTTATGAACCTCTACATTATATACCGTACCATTAACTTCTATTTTGGCAATGTTGTCCTCAAAGTGTTTTACCTCAACATCGTAATCGTGGCCTTTTATGGTAAATTTGAAACTTTTCATCTTTTAGACGTTCTGAAATATGAATTGGTAGAATAAATTTTTGAACTCCAGGGAGTATATTGTTTTGATATGCGCTTGATGGTAATCACATCACTTTCTTCGTCATGTACCTCGTCAAAATAAAGGTAAAGCGCCATGCTGATGGCTGCATTCACATCACCCTCGATGTGCAGGTCACCGCAATCTTCACACTTGCCTTCCTTTTTCAGCTGCCGCCGAACCTTTATATTGATCAGCTTTGGGATGGTGTTGTAAACAAAAAAAAGCAACACCAAAGCGGTGAAAACAATCACATAACCAACAATAGCAATTGTAACGTTTGCCCCTGAAATATTTGAAAAATCGAATTGAATTTCCTGTAACATGGTTCGATCAATTTATAATGGAAGATTATTGTGTTTTTTCGCGGGTAAAGTATCCTTCTTTGAGGCAAGGGTTTGTAATGCCCTGATGATTCTGAAACGGGTATTTCTAGGTTCTATCACATCATCGATATAGCCATATTTTGCTGCTTCGTAGGGGTTGGCAAATTTATCACGATATTCGGCTTCCTTTTTTTCTACATATTTTGCTGCTTCTTCAGGATCGCTGAACTCTCTCATCTTTCTTCCTTCGAGTACTTCGATAGCTCCTTTTGGGCCCATCACGGCAATTTCTGCTGATGGCCAGGCGTAATTGATATCACCGCGCAATTGTTTCGAGCCCATAACATCATGCGCCCCACCGTATGATTTTCGAAGTGTAATAGTAATTTTTGGAACAGTTGCTTCTCCGTAGGCAAAAAGCAATTTGGCACCATGAATAATTATACCACCATATTCCTGCGTACTGCCAGGCAGGAATCCCGGAACGTCAACCAGGGTAATTATTGGCAAATTGAAAGCATCGCACAGCCTTACAAAACGGGCTGCTTTTCGCGATGCTTCAATATCGAGAACACCAGCCAGAAAATTAGGTTGATTGGCTACAATTCCAACAGGTTGTCCATTGAACTTCGCATATCCCACCACGATATTTTTTGCATAATGTCGGTGGAACTCTAGAAATTCCTGGTCGTCAACAATCGAATGGATGACATCTTTTATATCGTACGGTTCGGAAGTTGAATCGGGAATAATTTCGTTCAGGTGATCTTCTTTCCTGTCGATGGGGTCGTGACATTCTGTAATCGGGGGATCTTCCAGATTGTTTTGAGGCAGGTATTCCAATGTTTTTCTGATGAGCATAATGCCTTCATCTTCATCATCAGCCCTGAAATGTGCCACACCGGATTTTGTGGCGTGAACTGTAGCACCACCCAGGTCTTCTTCTGATATCTCCTCACCGGTAACTGTTTTGGTAACTTTTGGGCCGGTTACAAACATATAGCTGGTTTTATCGCTCATAATCACCACATCAGTAAGTGCAGGTGAATAAACCGCACCACCGGCACATGGACCGAAGATGGCAGAAATCTGAGGAATTACTCCTGATGCAAGAATGTTTCTCTGGAAAATCTCAGCATAACCGGCAAGGCTTTTTACACCCTCCTGTATACGCGCACCACCCGAATCGTTGATGCCAATCACAGGTGCGCCAACTTTCATCGCCTGGTCCATGATCTTGCAAATTTTCTGTGCAAAAGTTTCTGAAAGCGAACCTCCAAATACAGTGAAGTCTTGAGAGAAGATATAAACAATTCTGCCATCGATGGTTCCGTGTCCGGTAATTACTCCGTCAGAAAGAAACACTTTGTCTTCCATGCCAAAATCGTGGCTTCGGTGGGTCACAAACATGTCGTATTCTTCAAAGCTTCCCTCGTCGAGTAACATTTCAATTCGCTCACGAGCAGTATATTTTCCTTTATTATGCTGGGCAACGATGCGCTGTTCACCACCACCCTGACGGGCTTTTACACGCAAATCGATCAGTTGTTGCAGCTTGTCCTGGTTATTCATTGGGTTTTTTGCTTGGATTATTTAGTGAGAGTTAATTTAATTATTTTGATTGAGGATAATCTCTTGGTTCAACTGGTGTAAAGGGTTAATAAAGTGTAAAGGGTTAATAAAGTGTACAGGGTAAATTTGTGTTATGGATAGTCCAGGGAAATAAAATCGATTGATGAATTTTGAAAATATTATCCAAGTAATATTAAAGATCTAGTCAATAGTAAATTTTCCTTATTTCCCCTATATACTCTATACCCTTTCTTTTATTTTCCACAAAACTCAGTCAGCACACCACCTGTTGATTTAGGATGCAGGAAGCCAATACTCAAACCTTCGGCTCCTTTACGTGGCTGTTTGTCGATCAGGCGGATACCTTTTTCTTCAGCCTGCTGAAGTGCAGCACCAACATCTTCCATTGCAAAGGCAAGGTGATGGATACCCGTACCTTTTTTCTCAACGAACCTACCAATCGGCCCTTCAGGATCAGTAGATTCTAATAGTTCAATCTTGGTTTGTCCAACCATGAAAAAAGCGGTTTTTACTTTTTGGTCTTTTACTTCTTCAACTGCGTAGCATTTTAAACCCAATACATTTTCATAATACGGGATGCTTTCTTCAAGGCTGTTGACTGCGATTCCAATGTGTTCGATGTGAGTTGGTTTCATTTTTTACCAGTGATTTAATGTTTGTGAAAAAAGTACTGTTAAAGTTTTCACAAAAGTAGTGCTATTTGATTGTTGACAACAAAACCCGCATCAAAATTTAGTTGATCTAAAGCAAATGATATCAGCACCTTACGGTCGTGTAAGAAAAAGTAATATTGTTGATAAAGTGATAAGTGGGGTTGCGACTTACAAGTTTATGGTTGCAAGGGGGGTCCATGTAACCTGAAACAACCTTTCTCTATTCAAAAGTCTGTATCCCCGTTATATCTGCTCCAGTGATAAGCAGATGGATGTCGTGGGTACCTTCGTAGGTGATCACCGATTCGAGGTTCATCATGTGTCGCATCATTGGGAAATCGCCGGTAATGCCCATGGCACCCAATATCTGGCGTGACTCCCTGGCCACCCTCAACGCCATCTCCACATTGTTGCGTTTAGCCATCGAGATTTGTGCCGGGGTAACTTTTCCTTCGTTTTTCAGCACACCCAATCTCCAGGCCAGCAATTGTGCCTTGGTGATTTCGGTGAGGAATTCTGCCAGCTTTTTTTGCTGTAACTGGAAGGAGGCTATGGGTTTATTGAATTGTTTCCTTTCAAGCGAATATTGAAGTGCCGTGTTATAACAATCCATTGCAGCACCAATTGCACCCCAGGCGATGCCGTAACGCGCAGAGTTGAGGCACTTCAACGGGCCTTTTAATCCCCGGACATTTGGAAAAATATTTTCCTTTGGAACCTTCACATTGTCAAAAACCAACTCGCCCGTTACCGAAGCACGCAGCGACCATTTGTTGTGGGTTTCGGGAGCAGAATAACCGGGCGATTCTTTCTCTACAACCATTCCCCTGACGATTCCTTTTTCATCCTTTGCCCATACCACAGCAACATCAGCAATTGAAGAATTGGTAATCCACATTTTGGCTCCACTCAGCAGGTAGTGATCACCCATATCTTTGATTCGCGCTTCCATACTTCCGGGATCGGAGCCATGGTTAGGCTCGGTAAGGCCAAAACATCCAACGATTTCCCCGGCTGCCAGTTTTGGCAAGTATTTCTGTTTTTGTTCTTCAGATCCAAAAGTAAAAATAGGGTACATCACCAGCGAAGTTTGCACCGAAGCTGTGGATCGGATAGCCGAATCACCACGTTCCAGTTCGGTCATGATTACACCATAGGCAATGTGGTCCATACCAGCACCTCCATACTTTTCAGGAATAAATGGGCCAAAGGCTCCCAGTTCGCCCAGCTCTTTTATAAACCTTGGATGAAACTCATGTTTTTGTGCAGCTTCATCAATTACAGGAATCACTGAGCGATCAACCCAGTCACGGATGGCCGACCGGATAATTATATGCTCATCGCTAAGCAATTCATCCATCTGGAAATAATCGGGAGGGGTGTAAGGATATGGCATTTATTGTTGGTTTTTTTGAATGAAGGGCAAAGGTAAAAATATTAAACTGTTGGTTGAAGGGTGTGGATGGAAATTCTAGCTGAAGAAAGAGTTTGTATGGCAGTTTCAAAAGACTCGGTGATTATCTGTTGCCCTTTGTGCAAGCTTATGGGAAAACTAAAAAACAGTTACACAAAAACCACATAAATTCTCTCATTGCTGAAGTTAGCAGGGTCACCTAATTTACCCTATTTTAAGTCAACCAATTGTCTTGAATTAGAAAATTCAGGAATGAGTTCACACCGGCAATTCACCAGGATCACCCACCAGTTCCAACCCGGCATTTTTTCCTTTTCCTGAGAAAAGTTTATTACCGTTTTTATCGCTTACAGTGAGTTCAATTGTTGCGTCCACGCTTTCGGCTATGCGGCGGTCCATGGCACCATCCAGCGGTGCGGCAAGAATGCCCCTGCCTGCATGTTGGGCTTTGATTTTCAGTAAATATTTTTTGTCGTGAATATCAACCGAAACTGATTCATCATCGATTCCAAGGCGGCTAATTTTTGCACCAGTATAATTGGCAAAACGATGAATTTTTCCTTCCAGAAGGAATACACATAAGAATCCGGTAAACGAATTTCCCAGCCATGGTATTTTTGCAACAGACAACATAAACGAACTACCCGTTTGTTCAAAGTGATTGGTCTGCATCCATATCCAGGCCGATGGCATCGAACGGCCCCAGTCTTTTTCGGAATAGCCCTTGCCTCGTGAAAAGTCCACCAGGTTGTTGTTGATGGACAGGCTTCCATCCAAATCATGATTCATGCTCACCAATCCATGGTAACACTCCATAAACGGAACAAATGAATACCAGCCCATAATACCCGGATTGAAAAAGGTACTTTTTAGCGGTTGAATGTTTATGAAAGAAACCCTCCCGCTTGCTTTGATCTCTTCAGAATCAATATCTAAAAGAAAACCATCATAACTAAAGCGGTTTTTTCCTATGGCGACTTCAAAATTTTGCTTTGAATAGCTGAATTCATCAATTGGAAATTTTACATACCAGGTTTCGGCAGTTTTGCCATTGATGAGTTGGATGAATGCATGCTTGTTGTTTTTATCTACAATGGAAATTCCAGGAATTATCGACCAGATATGATCACCATCAGCAGAAACATTCTTAAAATACCAACCCTCAAAATACCGGGAACTTTTGGATGTACCCTGGAACTGCACTGGACGCCAGGTTTTTGTCAGGTTGTAAAAAGGAATGCTATCAATTGTTTTAATGGTAGTCATATGGATTCGCTGAAAGTTAACTTATCCAGGGTGTTATAATTCACATCCTGAATTATCCGGCCAGGCTCTCCTGTCGCTTTTTGTATACCCGATCAGAAATCAGGATACTGATTTCGTATAACCCGAATAAAGGCAAAGCAACCAACACCTGACTAAATACATCTGCAGGTGTAATAATCGCTGAAATAACAAGAACAACAACAAGCATATATTTCCTGTTTTTTCGCATAAAAGCCGGTGTAAGCACACCTACTTTGGTGAGAAAAAAAACAAAAATAGGCAGTTCAAAAACAAGGCCTACAGCAAAAGTTAGCGAGACCACAGTGCTTATATAGGAAGTCAATGCAATCTGGTTTTCGACACTTTCGCTAACATTGTAAGATCCCAGGAACATCACGGCAAGCGGGACGATCAGAAAATAACTAAAGGAAACCCCGATAAGAAATAAAAGTGAACTCCAGAAAACTGCACCACTGGCATGATCCTGCTCGTGTTTGTGCAAAGCAGGTTTTACAAAACTCCAGATCTCCCAAATGATGTATGGAATTGCTACGATGATCCCGGCAAACAGCGAAACGTACATGTGTATCAGGAATTGACCGGCCATTTTAATATTGATGAGTTTTAGGCTGAAGTTTTCCACACAAAGTGCGTCAGCGGAAATGGCACTCCAGTATCTTGAAATAAACTGGCTCAATTGGCAAAGCAAACGATTGGTAATAAACTCCGAGGATTTTGGCGCAAGGATGATATGGGTAAAAATAAAATCCTTACTAATGAAAGCTACAATGGCCAGAATAAATACTGCTGCAACCGATCGTACCAAATGCCAGCGCAACTCCTCCAGGTGCTCCCAAAAGGTCATTTCCTGTCCTTCAGGTTCTTCAATCGATTCGGGTAATTCTTGTTCTGCCATTCGAATAAAATATGGTGCAAACTTAGTGAAAATTGGGAAGAGTGTTGCAAGTTGAAGGCTTCAGGTTTCAACACAAAAAGAGCAACACTCATTATGTTGGTTTTAATAGTAATTTTAAACCAAAAAACTATGGCTGAATCAATATCACCAGAACTTATTGCACCTTGTGGAATGAACTGTGGCATTTGTGGTGCATACAGGGCTTACATCAACAATACCCCTAAAGTCCCGTACAAAATTAGTCATTGTCCTGGCTGCCGGCCAAGGAATAAACAGTGTGCTTTCATTATCAAACGCTGTTCAAAGCTGATGAAAAAAGAGTTGGAATTCTGTTATCAATGTGAGGAATTACCCTGTCACTCTCTGGAAAGACTGGATAAAAATTACCGAAAACGTTTCAACATGAGCATGATTGAGAATCTCATTCAAATTCGTGAAAAAGGAATGGATGAGTTTCTGAAAAACCAGCAGGAAAAATATGACTGTGACTCTTGCGACCAACTCATGTCTGTGCATAGCAAAAAATGCTACTCATGTGATGAAATTCATGGATGGTATGATTGAAAATAAAGATATGTTGCAGGTTACAAGTTCATGCAACTTGCAACGCCCCAGGGCAATGTCAAATGTTAGAATACAAACCTGCGTTCCATGCACAGCCCAACTACGCGAGGTCATAATCCAGCTGCTTCTTCCTGATATCGATATGTTTTACCCTGATCCTTATCGGGTCACCAAGTTTAAACATATGCCCATACCGATGGCCTATTACCCTGTAGTTGTCTTCGTCCAGGTAGTAATAGTCATCATCCAAATCTGTAAGCCTTACCATGCCTTCACATTTATTCCCTTTAATTTCCACAAAAATCCCGTATTTCGAAACCCCGGAAATCAGCCCGTCAAACTCCTGCCCAACCTTATCTGACATATATTCGGCCTGCTTGTATTTGATGGAAGCCCGTTCAGCCTCAACTGCTTTACGCTCCATCTCTGACGAATGCCGGCACATTTCATGGTAATCTTCCTTATTCGCAGACGGCTTTTTATCAAGGTAAGCTTCAAGCAGCCGGTGAACCAGCAAGTCCGGGTAGCGTCGGATAGGAGAGGTAAAGTGGGTGTAATATTGAAACGCCAGGCCATAATGCCCGATGTTGTCGGTGGAATATTCCGCTTTGGCCATGGTTCTCACGGCCAGTGTTTCTATCAGGTTTTCCTCTCCTTTCCCATGTACCTGACTGAAGAGGTCGTTGAAGGATTTGGCAAGGCTGCGCTCTGAACTTAATCGCATATTGTAACCCAGTTTACCCACAAACTGTACAAACTGGTTTAATTTTTCAGGATTGGGTTCTGCATGTATCCGGTAGACAAAAGTTTTCGGTTCAACCCTGCCACGCTTTCTTCCGATACGCTCGGCAACACGCCGGTTGGCCAGCAACATAAAATCCTCAATCATCCAGTTGGCTTCTTTTTGTTCCTTTACATAAACGCCAATGGGCTTACCCTTATCGTCGAGTTGAAACTTGACTTCTTCAGTATGGAAATTTATTGAACCCTTTTTGAAACGTTCGTCTTTAAGCTTTTCAGAAAGTGTATACAGAATTTCTATTTCATTGGCCAGATCACCTTTTTTATCTTCGATTACTTTTTGGGCCTCATCATAAGCAAACCGCCTGTCGCTGTTGATGATGGTTTTACCGAACCACTCATTGATCACTTTGGCATTATCGTCCAGTTCAAAGACAGCCCCAAAACAGAGTTTGTCTTCATTGGGCCTGAGTGAACAAACATTGTTCGATAACACTTCGGGCAGCATGGGAATTACACGGTCCACAAGGTAAATGGAAGTTGCACGCTCGTATGCTTCTTTGTCGATTGAAGAACCCGGTTGAACATAATACGAAACGTCGGCAATATGCACACCAACCTGGTGATTTCCGTTTTCCAGCCTGCTGTATGAGAGGGCATCGTCAAAATCTTTTGCATCAGCAGGGTCGATGGTAAAAGTGGTTGTATTTCTGAAATCCCATCTTTTTTTGATCTCTTTTTCAGGAATAACCCGGCGAATTTTGTCAGCTTCTTGTTCAACGTTTTTTGGAAACGACAATGGAAAGTTATATTCAACCAGGATAGACTTCATTTCTACTTCATTGTCACCCGGCTTGCCAAGAACCTCCTCTATCTCACCGAAAGGATTTTTTGAGTGCTCCGGCCACTCGGTCATTCTAGCTACAGCCTTTTGACCCTGTTTGGCGCCCTTCAAGTCGGTAAGCGGAATAAATATGTCGATGGGAACATTGGGGTTATCGGGGATAAGAAATGCAAACTTTGCTGATTTTGCAATGGTGCCTACAAAGCGGGTTTTTGCTCGTTTGATCACTTCCAGAATTTGACCTTCGGGTTTGTGGCCTTTTCTCCTGGGGAAAAGCTGAATCTTAACAATATCACCATGCAGGGCCTGACCGGTATTATTGGCCGAAATAAATGCATCTTCACCCAACTCATCAGAAATGATGTAGGCCTTCCCGGTTTGCTTCATATCCACGCGGCCTGTAATGGTAGATTTCCTGCCTGCACTTTCGTGGAATTTTACTGGATTGATCTTGTATTTGCCCCTTCGGAATTCATTTAACTCACCTTTTTCAGATAACTCATTTAGGATTTCCTTAACCAGGTTTTTGGCTGCCTGATCTCTTGCGCCAACAGCAAAAGCAATTTGCTTGTGGTTGTAGGTTGTAAAAGGGTTTTCGGTAAATACGCTCAATACCCCTGCCACCAGGGCCTTTCGCCCAAGCCTTGGTTTTTTCTGTCTTGGATGTTTTCTTTGTTTTGCCATAATTTTGCAAATATTGGTCTTGCGAAGTTAAGTGAAAATCACCTGATGGAATGACACTGAATCTTTTTATTGAAATATACTGTAGTTTTGTAATAAAAGCCGGTAATGTTTTATTGAGCTGGTCGTCTTAAATTGCTAAAACAAACGCGAAGTGACATTCATCCAAATTACAAACCTCAGCAAAACCTACCGAAAGGGCAAACTTGAAATTCCAGCCCTGAAGGAAGCAAGCTGTGAATTCAAGCAGGGTTCATATGTTTCTATCGTTGGAAAATCCGGCTCAGGAAAATCAACTTTGCTAAACCTGATCGGAGGTTTAGACAGGGCCAGTTCAGGAAGCATTATTTTCGACGGAAACGACTTACATCAACTAAACAAAGCTGAAATGGCCAACCATCGCCGATTTTCGGTTGGTATGATCTTTCAGTCGTTCAACCTCGTGCAAAGTCGTAATGCACTTGAAAATGTAGAATTAGCACTAACATTTGGCGGTATGGCAAGAGGAAAAAGAAAGGCCCGCGCAACAGAATTGCTAACTAAAGTTGGATTGGGTGAACGATTGACTCATGTTCCTGATGAACTATCAGGAGGAGAAACCCAACGCGTAGCCATTGCCCGTGCGCTGGCTAACAATCCCAAAGTGTTACTGGCCGACGAACCTACCGGTAACCTCGACAGTGAAACTTCAAAGGAAATTATTGAACTGCTTACCGACCTGAATAAGAACCAGGGAATTACTGTAATCATGGTTACTCATGACCTTGAAACTGCAGAGAAAGTATCGGACCTGATATTAAAACTGAAAGATGGTGAGATCATCGAAAAACTTGAAAAATCGGAGGTAGCATGAATTTACTCGATATGATTCTCCTGGCATTTTCGAATCTCTGGCGCACAAAATTGCGTACATTGCTAACTACCCTTGGCGTAATTATAGGTATCGGAGCACTTACTTCGATGGTTTCGTTTGGAACCGGAATGCAAAAAAACATTACTGATACTTTTGAAAGTAACGACCTTTTTACCAGCATAACAGTTACTTCAAAAAAGGTCGACCTCGATGAAATTGCCTCCGGAAATGTTGGAGAAATGGCTGAAGCGCTTAGCAAGGAAAGCACACCGCTAACAGATTCCATTCTTCAGGCCATCCGTGATTTGGATGGTGTTGAACTGGCTTATCCCAATATGGAGTTCCCTGCCAGGTTAAATCTTTTGGGAGACTCATCCAGCACACGTTTACAAGCCCTTCCTTCCGGAATCGGAAAATATAAACCTTTTACTGAATTGTTGGCCGGATCTTTTTTTGATAATGATTCGAGCAATGTTATTGTTTTGAGGGAAGAGATACTATCTAAACTTAACATCAAGCTTTACAGGGAAGGAAAGAAGAATGAACTTACAAAGCAGGATTCTGCCAAAGGCGTTAAGTTGATGCATGCCGACTCCATTATTGGGAAAATTATCGAAATTGCATCAGTATCACTTAATCCTTCCAAAGTTCCCAACGCAATTTTCAGTATGCTGCGTGATAAACCCGAATTGCCTTTTGACGAAACCATTACAACGCTGGAAGTTTCAGGTATCTTAAAAAGGGCAGGCCAGTTTGGATCAAATATGTTTTCGGGTGGAGCCATAATACCAACAGGAACAGCTGAAAAAATTCCCAAGCTGGAGTTTTCAAGTGTATGGGATATTTTGGATAATAAAAACCAAAAGGGAACATATGGCTCGATACACGTGCGCCTGAAGAATATGAAAAAGATGGACGAAGTAAAGTCCTCACTTGAGGCCATGGATGTGGGCACATTTTCTATAGCCGATCAGCTGGATGAAATCAAACGTGCATTTTTAGTTTTTGATTCAATCCTTGGAGCAATTGGAGCAATTGCATTGATCGTTGCCGGACTCGGAATCATCAATACAATGGTGATGACAATACTCGAACGGACCCGTGAGATTGGTATTATGAAAGCCATTGGTGGAAGCGAAAAGGAAATCAAGATGATCTTTTTTGTGGAGGCTGCTGTTATAGGATTCGTTGGTGCTATTTTCGGATTGCTTCTTGGATGGATGGTTACCCGCGTAGCCAATTTGGTAATGAATGCCCAGATACTCCCCGAAGGAGTCGATCCGGTTAATTTATTTTACTTCCCGGTTTGGCTGATTTTGGGAGCCATAGCATTTGCCATTCTCATCAGCCTGGCAGCCGCCATGTATCCTGCTTCACGTGCCGCCAGGATTGACCCGGTGCGAGCGCTGAGGCATGATTAGTGTAAAGGAACCCACTCAAGGCCTGGATCAATTTCAAACCCTGAGTGATTGTTTACTCTTCCTTTCCATCAGGCAAAACTTTAGGCATGAACTTTTTGGTTGCCCAACCGACCGGGATCAATAACAGCCACCCCAAAGTCCATATTAGCGGGCCAAACCATGCAAGCGGAAAGGTAAGCAATGAAACGGTTGGCTCAGGCAGGAGTTTAATATATAAATTATCCTTTTCAAGCTTTGTTGGCGCCTCACTAACAAGGTTATTCTTTACGGCATAGTGCCAACTCCACACTGACAGAAATCCGGCAATAGCCAGGAACAAACTTTGCATTTGCATCAATAACACCACACCTTCGAATTGCGCATCAAGTCTAACAAAATAAATGTAAAGCATCAATGAAAACACCTGCAGTATTGATAAGGTTGCATGTTTACCATCCGTTCGATCCAGGTTGCCGAATTGCAGATTGTTCAATCCCCAATATAAGATAACGAGTACCAATCCGATAATAATCACTGTATAATTCAGGTAACTTTCTGTTAGCACGGTGTACAATTCTTCCCTTCCAAAACCGTCAATTTCAGGACTTGGCATGAATGTAAAAAGCTTGTAAATCATCAAAGCAAACAGTACATCCATTATAATTGCCAGGCGGAATAATTGCTTTTCACTTCGCTCTATCAGAGCGTCTGTCAATTCCTTTTTTGTCTGGAACAATTTCTTGATCATAACACAAATTCATTTGAAGGATGGATTAAATAGGTAGTCAGACAGGTTTATAGAAGCTGAACAATAATCAACTTTTAAACTTAAGGCATGATGCTTAAACTTAATTCTATAAAACTGTCCGACTGAAAAACTTTCAAATTTATTTTTTCTCTTCGATGGGTTGTACAGGGTAATTCTTCATCATTTTGGCTACAGTTTTTGGCACGCTTTTATCCCGGCTTTGTGGATTATCATCCACTGTGCCCTGGCCAACACTTTCCCAGATCAGTCTTTCTTCTGCTTTATCAAAAACATCCACAACCAGCGTACCAACGTTATAATCGTATTCGGAAACAGTAGTGGTTGAATATGATGAGCCCCAGCCCCAACCGGGTCCGTAACCATAATATCCTCCATAGTATCCTCCATAACTGGGTGAATGGGTTGTGGTTGCCCGCTGTTCGGTTTTTTGCCGGACAACGATGAATAAGGTCACAACCAGGTCTCCACCACTTTCAACATATTCCATTCCTCGCTTTCTAAACTCATCTCCGAATGCCTGTTCGATTCTTCTTTTATCAAGATCATTAAGGATTTGGTCACTTTCGTCGGCCCAGCCATAATATTCATAGGTTTTGTACTTGGTAAAATCAACTGTGTCATCAAAATCGGTTGTAACGCTGATGGATGAGCAGGAAGCAAGAAACATCAAAGCTATCCCTGCCAGTGTGAGTAATTTTAAATTTTTCATGTGAGTAAATTTTTATTATTAGTAATTTGATTTCAAAGTTAGATTAAAACGCTGATCATTGACCAAAAGTATCATTTTTCAGTTTCAAAATTAATTTTAGCCCTTCTGATAAACAGGCCCCTCAATTTATCCCAAAAGTCGCCACCAAGCACAAAAATGCTCAGAAACAACATGGTGTGTAAAACAAGCATGATGGTAATCTCACTGTTTTCAAAGAAAACGACTTTATGCCCAAAATAGGGAATGATAATGCTGACGATCAAAGGCAGGATGAACATAAACAAACCAATTCGGTAACGGCCAAGGCTAACTTCATCCGGTGGCCCGTAACGACGCAGCACTAGCGACAAATATCTTTTCAGGTAATTGAAACCCTCCTTGCCCATGATACCAACAGCAATGAGCATAAATAGCTCGGGGATGCCAAAAGCAAGTAATCCTGAAACTATGGATTTTACTCCTGTTGAAAATCCTGACGACAATACAAGTGGGATGAGTAGTGGACTGAGAAAGCCCACCAGCAAAACAATGATTCCGGACCAAAGCCTACCTGTTGGTGGTTTTTTAGATGTCGTTTTCATAGTCAGGCAAATATATACAATTCATTGTTGTTTGCTGTTTCATCTCTAATATCCTTTAGTAAAGTGAAAAAACCACAAAACAGTTACAATCATTTACTTTGTCTATTCCATCGGTATTGATAGGCTACACCAAATGCATCTAAATTGCCACCTTGTTGAAACCGTACACCGGAAACAGCAGTAAACTTTAAAGCATGATTTGGATTTATTGGCAGTGAATAGGTTAGCCCTATTCTCATTCCCGAGATTATTGCATCCCTTTTAACATCGTCAACATAAGTTTGCCCTCCATAGCCATAGCCTAAATCCAGGGCAAGCCACATCTTATTTTTAAAAGTCCTGGTAAGATGGCCTTTGATAACCCATAATGGAGATTGCGAAAGTGTATATTCCACAAGGAATTCATGGTTGTTACTGAATAGCCAAACGCCCCCGTAGGCTTCAAACACCCAACGATCATACGTACAGGAAACCCCATATGCAGCCCTGATTGTCCATCGGTTGGAGCCCAGATTGGGAAGTTGCTCATGGTTGTAATTGCCTGTGGGTAATATGAGTTGCACACTCAGCCCGGAAACAGTTTTCTGCTTGTAACCAGAAAAATCAGACATGGATAAAGAGGGTGCGCCAGTGAGGTTAATCGTTGCCCTGATCCTCAAATCACCAAACCCGGTTGAATAATCCTCAAAATACTCATCTTCGAATGTTCCTTCCCAGGCACCCCCACCAAATGGAAGCATAATGTCAACTTTTCCTGACTTACCAAAAAAATTAATCGCTTGCGCATATGCTACAATCAGTGTATTGATCCTGCCATGAAAATTTTCAATTGGCAATGCTGCGTCCATCATTATATTTCCACTGCCGTAACCATAACCGACCAGGATAAAATTCGATTTCAATGGGAGATTGGTTAAAGCACGGGGTTCTAACTCCTGACTTTTTGCCGAAGCAAAAATTAATAGCACCAAAATGATTACAAGAATAGCTCCCTTGTTTAGCTTTATGAGAATATTCCGATTATCCATTAATTAAGGTGGAATTACAGTCTACTATTTCTTCCCAACAGGAATTGTATAAGATACATTTATCCGATAGGAATTTTTCACAGCAGAGCCACTCCAATTTTTATAAATCACACTGGTTCTGTATTCGCCATATACATTCAGCGAGGACTTCTCCCAAACCCAAACTTTTCCAAATCGTGCACCAAACGGCATATAAAATTCGCCTGACTTCCAGTCATAAAGCGCCACAATATCAGCAGTTTGCACATACAAGCCTGTTTTACCAAAGCGATAATTTACAAAAGGAGCTATACCCAATGGGTTGGTATCGCTCTGCTCTGGTGGTATTGCATTCGGATCGACGGCACGCCAGGATTGTGTTAAAAGCAAACCATAGAACCACTGCCCGGTATTGTTAACAATGGCCCCTGCCAAACCATAACCCCATTCATCTTTGGCAACATCAGGATTCCCCGGCAAGGTAACCAATGGGCCAATTCCTGCCCGGCCATGCCCCCAATCACTAAATTTTGGCATCATTAAAACAAAGAGCTCTGTATTTCCCATACCCGATTTACCAGTTTCAAGATCTTCATAATGCCTCAGGGTAAGCCTGGGCAATAGCGTTAAACCTTTTAAAGCTATTGGAGCAACAACGCGCAGCTGCAGATAATTGTCAAGGCCTTTACGACGTGTTTCTCCATTTACTAAATCATCATGGTATTGAGGCATCCACTGGTAAGCCAACTGGAAACTCCATTGGGTTGCTGTGGCATCCACCGCCATGGATTCGCGGCTTTGGGCTTCAGCATCTTCATCTTGTCCGAAGGCCAATATTGTAAAAGAAATAAATGTAATTAAAAGTAGTTTTTTCATTGTTTTACTCAGTTAATTTGAACACAACCTTATCCAACTCCCCGGTATAAGGAAAATGGTTTTTAACAGAGTATTTATTCGAAACTGGTGTTCCGGCATCTATACCTATATCAAAAGTTTCTGAAAGTGAAAATGTGGAAATATGCATTTCTTCCAGTATCACCTCATCTGCTTCACTACCGTTTACAAATAGTTTTCCAATACCACCCGGAATGCCTCGTTTGGGACTTCCCTTTTCGACGAAATCAAACTTGATATCAACTTTTCCGGTTCCTAGTTTTGGTGATTCAAGTGTATAGTATAATCCATTATAATAATTGTAATCGTAGTAGACTTTATTGTTTTTAATAAATAAGGTATACCCCCCGGTGAAACCTCCACAGGCAACAATAACACCTTCTTCCTTTCCGGTTAAATTAAGAGAAACTTCAATGGTATGAGATTTTCCCTTAACCGGAGCTGAGGCTTTTTCAGCAATACGTTGTGCTCCTGGATAGTAATAAACAAACTCTTTCCGATCTCCGAAAAGATTATCCTGTTGAGCTGAAATGCGATAAATCATATCATCGTATAATGGAAATACATTGTTTTCCCAGGCCAGTTCTTCAAACCGGGCTTTTAGCTCTTCCAGTTTTTCGGGGTATTGATCCGCGAGGTTATTCGATTCAGAAAAATCTTCGTTTATATTGTAAAGTTCCCAGACATCTTCATCAAATGGTAAAACTTTGTTTAATTCCCAGGGCATCCTGTTGGCATGAATCGTAACTGCTTTCCAACCATCTTTATAGACGGCTCTGTTACCAAATAATTCATAATATTGTTCAGGATGATTTGTTACAGCTTCCGGAGCATCAAATGAGTAGGCCATACTTTTTCCATCCAAATCCATTTGAGGTACACCGTCCATTTCTTCAAGGAAAGGAGTATTTGTAACATCCAAAATTGTTGCCCCAATATCGGTAATATGGTGGTACTGATCTCTGATCTCACCCTTGGCTTTTATACCAGCAGGCCAGTGAATAACCAAAGCATCCTGGATACCTCCACGGTGAACAATCTGCTTAAAATATTGGAAAGGTGTATTACCAGCCAGTGCCCAACCTGCATGGAAGTGTGGATACGTGTCGGGTCCGCCCCAGCCTTCATAATGCTCCATATTGGCTTCGAATGGAGTTTGAAGACCGTTCAATACATAGGTTTCGTTAAAGCTACCCGTTAGGCCACCTTCGCCTGAAGAACCGTTATCTGCAGTTACAAAAATGACAGTATTGTCTAATTCTCCTACTTGTTCTAACTTGTCTACGATTTTTCCAATCTGATCATCTACATGATCAAGCATGGCAGCAAAAACTTCCATTTGACGTGCAAAAAGTTTCCTTTGTCCATCATTGAGATCTTCCCATGCAGGAATTTCTGATGTTCTTTTAGTTAGTTTTGTACCGGGTGGAATAATTCCCATATCCAATTGTTTCTGGTGGATGATTTTCCGCGCATCATCCCAACCCATATCAAACTTTCCTTTATATTTTGCTATATACTCAGGTGGTGCCTGGTGTGGTGAGTGCATGGCAACCGGAGCCCAGAATAACATAAAAGGTTTATCAGGAGCCACGGAAATATGATTTGTAATGTTCCGAATAGCTTCATCGGCCATAGCCTCCATATAATGGTAATGTTCTTTTCCTTCCCAATCTTCCATGGGGTAATGGTCTCTCCAGACAAGTGAACGATAGCAATCGGCATCAGCCGCCATAAATCCGTAATAGTGGTCAAATCCTTCACCACTTGGCCAGCGGTCGAATGGACCCGCTTCGGAAACTTCATACAAAGGAGTATGGTCCCATTTACCAATGGCATAATTTACAAAGCCGGCTTTTTGCAAGTGTTTGGCTATGGACTTTCCGCTTTCAGGAGGGAATGCATTGTATCCAGGGAATCCCATGGCTGTGAGTGAATGAGAACCCAAACCAATACGGTGGTGGTTACGAGCTGCCATTATGGATGCCCTTGAAGGCGAACATAAAGCTGTAGTATGGAAGTTGTTGTAACGCAAACCATTTTCGGCAAGTTTGTCGATATTGCTTGTTTCTGTTAAACCACCGAATGAGCCAAGATGTCCAAATCCGGTATCATCCAGTAAAAAGATAATAACATTGGGGGTTCCTTCTGGTGGTTTCGGTGATGAGGGCCACCACTCTTCTGATTCTTCGTAAGATTTAGCAATCTTACCCTTGAATTCCTGACCATATTTTTCGAAGGAATCATCTTGTGATTGTTTGTTGTCTTTTTGCTGTTGTTCACATCCACTAAAGATAAACGCCATTGCAGCAATAATAAATAAGTACTTTTTCATAATTCGTAAGGTTTTAATATAGTGTAAGTTAATGTTTTTCTTAATACAGAAATGAATATATTGTTTTCTTCAATATTTTATCACGACATTAGCCAAGAATCCTGCTGGGAAAATTGATGGATATTATCAACCATCACTCTGATTTTATATTTCTGTTCTTTAAAAAATAGTTTCCCGATAAAAACAAACCATTCAGACAAAAATAAAGATAAGATTTGTTACTCCCTTTTGATGGCCCAAAACCAGGGTTATCAACCCTATCGAGAGGGTGATTCCGGTAAAGAAAAGAAGAAAATCAGATGTGTATTGATCCAAAACTTATATTGATTGTATGCTGTAAACCAAAAAATGCTTTTTTTGTTATAGAATTACCCGAATATGAAAGATGGGCTAAAGTAATAACTTTACAAACACATAAAATATTTGCTATGCCAAAAAGAATCATCCGAATGAAAGACTATTTTGATAAATGGACACTGGTTATTATTCTTATTACAATGATCCTGTTCATTGTTGCTTTATTTGTAAAAGGTTTTACCAAAGACCTTTTGTTGGAGATCGGAATTTTCCTGGTTTCGGTGAAACTGATCATGGGATCATATAAAAACACGCAATACAATAAAAGGTTAAACGACCGATTGGATGAGATCAGAGATTTGGTGAAAGAGAAAATTTAACTTGAAAATTTGGTGATGTGCTAATTTGATACTTATAGGTCAAGCAGGCTATTGAGCAAGCATATTATAGTAAAGTTCAGCTTTCTGCTTGTTGCCTGCCCTTGCATAAAATTCTGCTAAAGCATAAATGTAATCTTGATTAGTGGGCTCTAGCTGGACTGCTTTTAATAAACGACTTTCATTTTTTTCAATATCTCCAAGATACTGATAGATTAAACCCAGGTTGTAAAAGATACGCGACCTCACAGGGTTAAGCCTTCCAGCCTGTTCCAAAATTACTGCTGCCTCCTCAAATTCCTCCATTTCAGCCAAAAGCAAACCCAAAGAATAATAAAGACTGGCTTCGGCAGGGTTTTCGGCAATTACCTCCCTGAAAAGTTTTTCGGCCTCTTTGTTTTTGCCCTGCTGGTTGTATGTCATGGCCAGGTTTACTTTTGCAGGATAAAAAGCTTTGTCGATAGCAATTGCTGCCAGGTAGTTTAATTGTGCTTTGTCTACATGTCCTGTACTCGAATAGAAGTTTCCCAGGTTGTGCCTGCTCGGGGCAAAATCGGCAGTATATCTCATCGCAGCTTCATATTCTTTTAATCCTTCTCCTAAAGCCTGCATAAATATAGAATCAACCTGTTCCTTTGGTAATATGCTAAGTTGGTTTGCTGCCTCTATTCTAACGGATTTGATAGGGTCGTGGAGCAGTGGAACCATGGTTTCTTTTAATTCTTCCCAGGAAGCAGGCTGATATGCCCTGACAGCAGTGGTTCGGATAAGTGGTTCCGGGTCGTTGAGTAAAAATTTTGTAGCTTCATAGCAACGAACATCAGCAAAATTGGCAAGCAGTGATGTTGCTGTTGCACGGATCATTGGTGGATACAGATCGTCGGAAGAAGTTGAAATTTCTATTAGCCTCGGGATAGATGAGGTATTGGCATCTTCTGCAGCAGCAAAGGTTTCTCCATAGTGGACGTTTCTGCTTTTGCCATACCATTCAATGATATATTTCTCCGACCATTCGGCTGACTTGTCTTCATGGCAACTGTTACAGGCATTGGGCACGCCCAGGCTGATGGTAAGGTCGGGACGGGGAATACGAAAACTGTGATCACGGCGATAATCCACACCCATATAATATCCACCATCCATATGACAATTGATACACAAAGCGCCTTCGCCTTCTTTGTAAACCATTTTACGGTGGTTGCCCTGTTGCAGTTCAGGATTATCAGCAATTTTATGAAAGTGGTGTTGATAGGTATCGTATGTTTCGGCACGATGGCATTGTAGGCAAAGGTCGTTTCCGGTTTTGACCAGGGCCAGGCTGTGGGCATCGTGGCAATCGTTGCATTTAATGTCGTTGGTGTACATTTTGCTTTGAACGAAAGAACCATAAACATAATCCTCCTCTAATATTTGCCCATCGGAGTAGTACATGGGTTCGTTCACCAATTGTGGTACATAATGATCCAGCAAATGGCCACCAAAATGATCGAAATCGCTTAATGATGACCTACGCACATGGCAGCGGGCACATAAATCGACATATTCTTTGGTGGGTAGATCCCGGGTTGAAACTACCAGCCCGGTATTGTTATCAAGTGGCCTCGACATTTCGGGCAATGCAGCCCAGTCGAGGTGGGCAGAACCGGGCCCATGACAGGCTTCACAGTGTACATCAATATCCGACCATATTGTGTTGAAAGTGAGTGCTTCGGGATCGAAATTTTTTTGCAAGTGTGTTGAATGACATTCAGCGCACATGCCGTTCCAGTTCTGTCCCTGGTTGGTCCAGTAAAGCCAGTCATCGGGTGGAATTTCTTCTCCGGCATAAACCGCTTCAGTCATATTGTACCATTCGTTTTTATCCGAATCCCAGGTGAGGTTCAGGGTCTGGTATTTTCCATTTTCGAATGGAATAAGGTATTGTTGCAAGGGCCACCAGCCAAAAGTGTAGGCCACCTGGAAATCACCAAAAAGGCCGCCCGGCCCACGGGTATATACAAAGAATTTCCCATCCTTTTTGAAAAACCTTGAGGTGTCAGTTCCGGAAATAAAAATGGCATCGTTAAAATCGCCAAGCACTGTAGAGTCATTCGCCACCTCCATTGCCAAATCATGATGCGAGTTTACCCAAAGGTCGTATTCAATTTTGTGGCACTCCATGCAGTTTTCGCCACCCACAAAATAGGGTTGTGATGAAATAAACCCATCGCTTCCCGAAAAATAATGGAATTTAATCCACTGCGCCGGGAAGATCAGGATGATGATCACCATGGCTACAAGACTGGTATATTTCCAAATGTTGTTTTGCATTGTTAAGCCCTAATAGAGCTATTATCTTTTTTAATCAATAGTAACGAATTCGATATGATCATGACTATTTATTATTTCAGTCAATGTGACAATGAGTTCATTACCCAAATCTGATTTACTTTTTGAGAAATTAGTCCATACAATTTTCACGTTCTCAGTATAGCTGAAGACACCAAACTCACCGCAAAGAATATCATTGAAGGCGTCTAAATTGTGTCCTGTTTTACAATTCAAACCTTTTGTTAAAACTCTATCTACCTCTTCATAAAATGTTCCAAGGTCGGCAAAATTATCCACATCAATTAATACTGTTTTTTTTTCATTTTTCCATCATTCCATTTTTCCAAAACTCCATTACTCCATTTTCCCTAGCTATAGGTTTCCTGTGATTTCTCAAATTCCTTTCTTTTCATCGGTTTACTGGTATCTACCTTCACAATTCCCTTATCAATGAAAACAGGGTAATAATCCAGGGCTCTTGGGGCAGGTGGATTAATCACATTTCCATTCATGGCAAATTCGGATGAATGGCAGGGGCAGATAAACCTGTTTTTACTTCCATCCCACGAAACCGAACAACCCAGGTGCGAACATTTTAAAGACAGCGCCAATAATCCTCCATCCTGAAGGCGAACAAGATAAAATTGTCCACTTCTCACTGGAATTACCGAATCCATTGGTATGTTTTTCAGTTCTCCAACTGTTCTCAATTGCGAAATATCATTACCCTCTGACTTTTTAGTTGGCGAAAGAAATGAAAATGTCATCCACAGGAATTCGAGACTAATTATGGCCCCAAGAGCTAACCAAAGGTTTTTCAAAAAACCACGACGTGAAGAACTTTTGGACTGCAAGTTATGCGACCTACGATGCCCTCCTTTTTTTGAAGGAGGATTATTAATTCCAGTTGCTTTTGACATTTAGGACATATTTACACTTTATTCAACAAAATTTTCAAGACAATTTCTTATCAAATCACTCGGGGCTTTAACCTCCGAACACCACAAACTCAAAAAACTAAACGCATCCCTTGTCCCCTCAGAAAAGTTCCAAAAAACATCAATATTAAATAGGCTACGGCAAACAAAACAAATATTGCCAAAACCAGATCTATTTTCTTATTACCGAATTTCTTTTTAATGACAACCACAAACAACCAGGTCATTCCGGCTAAGCCTAAAAAAGGCACCAATCCAATGCTGATAAATGGCGGAATACCGGTAACAAGTTCTTCCAGATATAATACATATTCATCCAAAAAAATCAAAATCGGAGTAAGCACAATAGCCGTTAATGCAGAACAAAGGATGATTTTATTATGAGATGCTGTGGTAAAATCTATTTTATCATTTCCAGCACCATATTTCAAAAATGGAATTGCTAATACTCCTGCCAATAAAATAGAAGGAAATACTAGAACAGCAAAAAACGGGTGAAAATGAAGGATCAACTCCTGTATGCCCTGAAAATACCATGGAGCCTTTGCCGGGTTGGGGCTGAAAGCCGGGTTTGCTTTTTCCTGCAACGGAGCATCAAAAAATGTGCTGAACAGGAAAATAAAAGCCAACAATCCCAAAGCTGCAACGGCTTCTCTTTTTATCAGATGTGGGTTTGTTTCTATACGATTAACTTCTTCATCTCTTACTTTCCTTGGCAGGATAACACCTCCGGCTTTTCGGACCTTCCAAAAATGGATGAGCATTAAAATGAAAAGAGCAACAGGGAAAATGCCAGTATGAAAGGTGTAGAAGTTCAATAGCGTTGAAGCTCCAACTTCTGTTCCCCCCCTGATCAATTCTTTCATTCCCTGGCCAATTAATGGTACATAATCCAGCATGCTGGTACTGACGGTAATCGCCCAATATGCTAACTGATCCCAGGGCAATAAATATCCTGTAAAGTTGATGAATACAACACCAAGTAACAAGGCAATTCCTATAACCCAGTTCCAGTGTCGTGGTGGTAAAAATGCAGCAGTAAAAAACACCCTGATCATATGAAGAAACGCAACAACAATCAAAAACATTCCGCTCCAGTGGTGTATATTTCTTACAAATTGGCCAAACAAAAGTCCACTTTGAATGCGGAGAATTGAGTCGTAGGCAAACTGTGGGTTTGCATCATAATGAAACCGCAGCAGGATGCCAGTAAATACTTGAAGAAAAATTAATGTTACTGCCATTCCGCCCAAGCCCCAGGTATGTGTAAAACGAAGATTGGTTTCAGGCATGCGATAGGGGTGGATATGCAACAGAAAATTCCTTCCGGACTTTGGCCTCTGTTTATAAGAACTTTGCTTGATCGTATTTGCTTGTTCTATTTCCATTTTTGAAGCGTAAAAGTACTTGAAATTCTGATTTTCATACCAAAGCCAGGAAATTTGTAATCAAGATAAATAATCCTTTTGTACAACGGAGCTTAGGAAATTACCAGAACTGTTTTTGTTATTTTCATCAAACCAGGAACCATTAACCTGGCGGTGATTAACACTTTTATGCCCAGATGCTTGCCCTAATGCATTCCGGAATATATGGTATTAAAAAGATTTATACATTTGTATTCCCAATAAACCTCTTATTATCATGTATGATTATCCCACTAAAACCAATGAAAGGTTAGATTTAGGTGCTCTATTCGATACACCTAACCATTACCAGAAACTTAAATGGGGTAGGCTATTTGAAAAGCCTGCCCGCGAAATTGAAAATGAGTTTAACCTCCTTGCGGATGCTAAAAATTTCATTCAGCGGAGTATTGCCGAAAACACCTTTGGATGGTACAACAAGAGAAGCGGAAACCTGGATTGTATGTTTTGTTTTATAGGGAATGTAACGGATTTAACGAAAGTTGGCGAGGCTTTCGAATTGATAAAAGAATTTGATCCGTTTTTCACCTATGCCATTGTTCATCAAAAAAAAGATGGTGATGGGTGCTATGATATTTTTAGGTTTTCCCGGTTCAGCTACCTCGAACACCATAACCGGGTATATGCACCAAAACACTGAGAGTGAACACCAAATTTTGTTTTTAGATAACTCATTGTTTAGCAAGCATTCAATAAATTGAGCCATTTATATGCATTCGTAGGTTAATAATAAAGTCTTAACTTTCGCCACTTTTTAAATAAAACATAGAAAATGAAAAAGAATATTTTTAGTGGATTTTGTGTGTTAATATTCACAGCAAGCTTTTTACTGACATCATGTATTGATATGGGAAACAGAAATTCGGAACCGCCACAAGCAAAAAAGATAAACAAGGAACTTATTGCGCATGGGCATACTCGAGTGGATAATTATTACTGGTTAAATGACCGTGACAACCCCGAAGTGATCAGCTACCTTGAAGAGGAAAACGCCTACACCGAAGAAATGCTAAAGCACACCAAAGATTTCCAGGAAAAATTGTTTAATGAAATTGTTGGCCGGATCAAGCAAACTGATGAATCAGTTCCATATAAACTGAATGGCTATTTCTATTATACCCGTTACGAAGAAGGTAAAGAATACCCAATTCACTGTCGCAAAAAAGACAATATGGAAGCCTCAGAAGAGGTAATGCTCAACGTAAATGAAATGGCTAAAGGCCATGATTATTATTCTGCATCCGGATTAACCGTTAGTCCGGACAATAAAATGCTGGCCTTTGGAGTGGATACGGTAAGCCGTAGACAATATACGCTTCATTATAAAAACCTTGAAACAGGTAAAATCCTAAAACATACAGTACCAAACACCACTGGTAGAGGTGCGTGGGCGAAAGATAACCAGACCTTTTTTTATGCCGTAAAGGATGAGTCATTAAGGGCATATAAGATTTTGAGGCACGACATTTTCAGATCGTCACAGGATGATGTTTTGCTTTTTCATGAAGAAGACGATACTTACAGTATTTATGTTTACTCTTCAAAATCAAGAGAATATATTATTATCGCATCGAGGAGTACTTTATCAACAGAATACAGGTATTTGAAAGCTGACAAACCAAAGGGCGAATTCAATGTTTTTCAGCCACGCGAAAAAGACCTTGAATACTCCATCGATCATTTTGCCGATCATTTTTATATCCGGACTAATCTGGATGCCAAGAATTTCAGGTTGATGAAAACCCCGGTCCTAAAAACCAGCAAAAATTACTGGATTGAGGTGATTCCGAACAGGGATGATGTTTACCTGGAAGGGTTTGAAATATTTAAGGATTTTCTGGTTCTTGAAGAAAGATCAACAGGGCTTATAAACATAAGGATTATTCGGTGGGAAGATAATGATGAACATTACCTTAATTTTGGAGAGCCGGCTTACCTTGCTTACCTTGCCTATAATCCCGAAATGGATTCAGATATTTTGCGCTATGGATATACTTCACTCACCACCCCAAATTCTACCTATGATTATAATATGGTGTCGAAGCAGAAAACCCTGCTTAAACAAACGGAGGTGTTGGGAGGGTTTAATCCCGATAATTATAAATCGGAACGAGTGTTCATAACCGCAAGAGATGGTGCGCAGGTTCCAATATCTATTGTTTATCGAAAGGGTGTTAAAAAAGACGGATCTGCACCACTTTTACTTTATGGATACGGCTCGTATGGATACAGCATGGATGCTTATTTCAATTCTTCAAGACTGAGTTTACTCGACCGTGGTTTTATTTATGTGATTACCCACATAAGGGGCGGACAGGAGATGGGACGTCACTGGTACGAAGACGGTAAACTATTAAAAAAGAAAAACACTTTTTACGACTTCATCGATTGTGCCGAATACCTTGTTGATAATAACTACACCTCACCAAATAGAATGTTTGCCAATGGAGGTAGCGCCGGTGGTTTGCTTGTTGGTGCTGTTTACAATATGCGACCCGACTTGTTTAAAGGTGTAATTGCTGATGTCCCCTTTGTTGACGTGGTAACAACTATGATGGATGAATCAATCCCACTGACTACAGGAGAATATGATGAATGGGGAAATCCCAATGAAAAGGAATATTATGAATATATGTTATCCTATTCACCTTACGATCAGGTTGAAGCTAAGGATTATACCAATATGCTGGTGCTTACCGGCCTGCACGATTCACAGGTTCAATACTGGGAACCGGCCAAGTGGGTGGCAAAACTACGCAACTTGAAAACTGATGAAAACATGGTGTTGTTATCGGTTAATATGGATACCGGCCACGGCGGAGCTTCTGGAAGGTTTGAAAGGTATAAAGAAACAGCACTTAAATTTGCCTTTTTATTTGACCTGGTAGGAATACAAGAATAGTTAATATTAAAGTTTTTAAAAATAAGCTTCGTTTTCCATTTCGAGCTTAAACCCAGTACCGTGAATATTAATGATTGATATTGAGGGATCATCCTTAAGATACTTCCGCAATTTGGCAATATAAACATCCATGCTGCGGCCAACAAAATAATCGCTTCCACCCCAAACTTTGGTAAGGGCAACATCCCTGGTGAGCAATTGATTTTCGTATTCACATAAAACTTTTAACAATGACGATTCTTTGCGGGTAAGGTGAACGGTTGTGTTTTCAGATTTAAGAATCATATTAATGTAGTCGAAAGTAAATATACCCAACTTATAGATCCCTTCATTCGTTCCGTTCAGATTCCTTTTCGAAAGCATGCATCGCTTCAGAATGGCTTTAATGCGTAAGCTAAGTTCTTCGGTACTGAATGGTTTGGTGATGTAATCGTCGCAGCCGGCCCGGAAACCCCTAACTCTGTCCTCCTGCAGAGATTTTGCAGTTAAGAAAATGATAGGCACATCAGCGTTCAATTCCCTGATGTCCCCAGCCAGGGCAAAACCGTCTTTTTTTGGCATCATCACATCCAGAATACACAAGTCGAATTGAAATTTTTTAAATGCAACAAGACCCTCCTCTCCATTCTTACAAAGCATGACTTTATAACCCAGTAACTTCAGGTAGTCTTCCAGAACCATGCTCAAGTTCATGTCGTCCTCAGCAAGTAATATTGAGATGTTGGTTGTTTCCATAAAATTTGTTGGTAAAGCCCGATTTGGCATACAAATATGTTAATTTTTATTTACATAAACAAATTTTCACACTTATGGTTGCGATATCAGTTAAATTAAAATTTAGGTGTTTTTTATAACGGCCTCATTTTTATCCAGGTGGGCATGGAAGGGAAAAAACACGTCAAATCTGCTTCCCCTGCCCAATTCACTATTAACATTTACATTGCCACCATGGGCCTCTACAATGGTTTTTACATAAAAAAGCCCAATACCAAAGCCCTTTACATTATGGACATTCCCTGTGGGTATACGATGAAATTTCTTAAAAATGCCGGAGACGTGCTCATGAGCCATACCCACACCTTTGTCTTCTATCGAAATGGTTATTCCTTTACTGTTGCTCCTGGTAGAAATAGTTATGTCTGGATTATCAGTGGAATATTTATTGGCGTTGTCTAGTATGGTGAGAATAACATTATTAAAGTGGCCCTTGTCGGCCATAATGGTGTTTTGGGCCGCATTTAATCGCGCAAATACTTTTCCATTCCGTTGTAATATAGCCACTTCAAAGTTTGTGATTAATTCCATAAGCAGCTCATGTGCGTTGAAGGTTATAAGTTTAAGATTATAATCTCCTTTTTCAAGCGTGGCTACCTGAAGCACCTTTTCAACCTGACCCTTTAGCCTTGCGTTTTCTTCAAAAATAACCCGAGCATACTTTGTTACCATTGTTTTGTTACTGATCACATGTTCTTTGAAGAGCATCTCACTGGCTACTGATATAGTGGAAATGGGTGTTTTAAATTCATGTGTCATATTGTTTACAAAATCAACTTTGATCTCCGAAATCTTTTTTTGCCTGAAAAGAGAATAGATTACAAACCAGAAACTGCCAATGATAACAAGCATGAAAAAAGCCGACAGAATGATATTTAGCTGCATTTTCTTAAAAATGTAACTGGTTTGAAATGGGAAATAGATTCCCAGCCAATAGGTCTGAGGCTGAAAAATACATGAAACTGGGATGTTATGTCGCGAATCGAGTATTTCTGAATTATATCCGGAAAAGTTGCCAAGAAGAAATTTATTATCTGCTTTTTCATAAATGCCATAATAAAAAGTGGTGGCAAGGTCGAGCCGGTGAAATTCAGATTTTATAATCGAATCGATTAGTTGTGGCTGGACAGCGTGAAGGAACTTGATGTGATTGGTAACTTCATCGCTGTTATCCAATTTAAACCTTTCAAGTAGAATCGAATCATTCTGGAGGGTCAGAAGTTGATTAACGATCTTGTTCAGTCCAAGGTTTACATTTTTGTTAAATTGTTCATTTTTTAGTTGAACTGCGTTATTAACCCAAAATAGCTGGGTAACGATCACTCCCAACAACGCCAGGGATGTAATGATTATGGTAATTGTAATGGTTTTTTGTTTCACACCTTAAAAATTGCTTAAAAAATCCGATTTAAGAGAAAATTAACAACTCGTTAACAAAAATTAACAACTATTTAACATTTGCCAGATGCATATGATACTATGTTTGCAGCAGATTAATTAACAAGATTAAAAATTAATAACAATATGAAAAAAGCAATTCTAGCATTAAGTTTGGTTTTCTTCCTCTCAGCAGGAATAATCACAGCATCTAAAATTCAATATGGCAAAGCAAGTTTAACAGAAACTGCTTTCGTTATGGCAAATGATGATGCTTCCGTTTTTGCATATACAGATGGCGATGACGAGAAAGATAAAAAGAAGAAAGCAAAAGAAGGAGATGCAAAAAAAGACGGCAAAAAATGCTGTAGTGAAACCAAAAGCGGTAGTTCAGATGCTAAATGCGCCACTTCAAGCAAGAAATGTTGCGACACAAAGAAAAGTTGCGATAAGGATAAAAAATAAAATTGGCAAATAGTAATTAGTTAGAGAGAGATAATTTTTTCATTTCATTTTTTTGGGCCTCGCATCCTTGCGAGGCTTTTTTTATTTTTGCATTTCACATAACAATTCGATCCTATGGAAACTGTAAGAACTGAATACATTGGTGGCTTGCGTACACAAGCTCACCATGTTCGCTCAGGAAATGAAATTATTACTGATGCTCCAATTGATAACAAAGGCAAAGGAGAGGCCTTTTCACCCACCGATTTACTGGCAACTGCATTGGGAAGCTGTGCATTAACCATTATGGGAATATCAGCAAATGAACACGGCTTTAACATTGATGGTACACAGGTGAAAATAACTAAGATTATGGCCTCTAACCCCCGCAGAGTTGGAGAAGTGAAAGTCGAATTTGATTTTCCTGAGATTGCGTATTCTGAAAAAGAAAAAAAGTTTATCCGGTTGTCGGCAGAGACATGCCCCGTATTTCAAAGCCTTCACCCTGAATTAAAAAAGACCTTAATTTTCAACTTTCATTAATTATTGCTTGTCTCTGGTATCGATTATAATCGTAGCCGGCCCGTCATTGATCGAAGCAATTTTCATGTACGCTCCAAATTTACCAGTTTGCACTTTTATCTTGATGTCTTTTTCCAGCTGAGCTTTGAATTTTTCATATAAAGGAATGGCAATCTCTGGTTGGGCAGCCTTGATATAGGACGGGCGATTTCCTTTTTTTGTGCTGGCATGGAGTGTAAACTGGCTGATTAGAAGCACTCCTCCTCCAACGTCGGTTATAGGTAAATTCATCACACCATTTTCATCTGCAAATATTCTCAATCGGGAAATTTTTCCACTAAGCCATTCTACATCTTCTATATTGTCGGCATCCTCAATGCCCAATAAAATCAAAAGTCCTTTTTCGATTTCTCCCCAGATTTCATTTTCAATTTCTACCGATGCCTGATTTACCCTTTGTATTACTGCTTTCATGTTTGTGTTGTTTGTCTGTTTGTGTTGCCTTCCTTCTGTCAGGTTCCGATGTGCCGGGCAGGGGGAATAATGTTTATTAGGGAAATAGGGTATATGGGTTTTCAAAACAGCAAATTAAGACATGTTACCCTTTTCCTCTATACGCGAAATTGAACTATTTATTTTTATCATCAAAAGTATATCGTATTTTCCTTTTATTGCATTAATAAAGATGTTTATTTGGAGCTTCCAAAAAACCCTGTTGTAACCAACCGTGCCACTATTTAAGGATAAAATAAAGTGTTGTATCTCCACTAATTATTCTCAAAGTATCATTGTTTGCTTTCTTTTTAAATACAAATGGATATCCCAAAATTAACGCATCAAATAGTTTAGCTTTTGTTTCTTTAATATCACAGGATCTTAAAAAATATTGACCGTTAAAAGACAAATAACCACGAAGATATTTTCCATTAAAAACTGTTGTATAAAATTGCCAGTTCTTGAAATGGGATCTCGATGATCCCAGGAACATTTACATTTTTTGTCATAACCATTGTTACAAATGCAATCAAACCTATGCATAGAACAATGTAGATTAGATTATTCTTACTGATTTTCATAAGTGACTTTAATAGTATTTGATGCACGAAAAATCACATATCGTATTCTGATATACTTTTACTCGCTCCGCACTTCACACTATGTCCCCTATTTCCTTATACCCACTTTCATCCCTTCCAAACTTTTTCTCTCCACAAACTTACTAATTATTAATTTTGAAGAAAATATTTACCATGACCAGATTAAGCATAAATATCAATAAAATCGCTACCCTGAGAAATGCCAGGGGAGGAAACATGCCGGATGTAGTTAAAGCTGCAATCGATTGCGAAAGGTTTGGTGCACAAGGAATCACCGTTCACCCCAGGCCCGACGAAAGGCACATACGTTATCAGGACGTTTTGGATTTGAAAAAGGTTGTTCAGACCGAATTTAATATCGAAGGCTACCCCAACAGGAACTTCATCGAACTGGTTACCAGGGTAAAGCCAGCCCAGGTCACCATGGTTCCTGACCCACCACATGTCCTTACTTCGAATGCCGGCTGGGATACCATAAAGCATGCATCATTTTTACACGATGTTATTCAGGAATTTCATAGCTATGGTATCCGAACTTCAATCTTTATCGAAACGGAAGCAGAGATGATTGAACATGCCGCCAAAACCGGTACCGACCGGGTTGAGTTGTATACCGAATCCTATGCAAGTAATTTTCCTAAAAACCCTAAAGGGGCTATTGATCCTTTTATTGACGCTGCAAAAGTAGCTGGTAGGGTTGGATTAGGATTAAATGCCGGCCATGATCTTAGTCTCGAAAACCTGAAATATTTTGCCCAAAACATTCCTGGTTTGCTTGAAGTATCCATTGGCCATGCGCTTATTTGTGACGCCCTGTATTATGGATTGGAAAACATTGTGCAGCTTTATTTAAACCAACTTCGGCCATAAAGCGAAACACTGATCAGGCTATAACAGTAAAGGTTTTACAGAGTATTAATCAAAATGTTTTAATGCTAAATAAATGACTACGTCCATACGTTCATTCTATGCATTTTCTTTTTAGCACAATTGTTGATAATGTTATATCAGCTAATAAAATCATCTACTATGAGGACAATTAAAATTCTTGCACCAATTTTTATATTGCTTGTGCTAACTTTAGTTTTTGTTTCAAACAAACCACCTATGGATGTAGATTATGAAAAGCATTGGAAAAGCGTAGATTCATTGAACAACCTCAGGCAGCCCCAATCAGCCCTTGAGTTGGTGGATGAAATTTATAGCTATGCGAAATCAGAGAACAATACTCCACAACTCATCAAAGCAAATCTTTACCGCATAAAGCTTATGGCTGATTTTGAGGAGGATTTTCTGATCAAAGCCATAAACCAAATAGATGAAGAAATAGAGACCGCATCATCTCCAGAAAAGCAAATTTTGCATTCAATCCTTGCTGAATTGTACTGGCGTTATTACCAATCGAATCGCTATAAAATACTGGACAGGACTACCACAATCGGATTCAATCAGGACGACATCCTTACTTGGGATGCCAAAAAGTTGCTGGGTGTTTCCGTTCAGAATTTTCAGCTTTCCCTGGCAGATCCCGACCAGTTGCAAAAAATCAACCTTGAAAAATTCCATGCCATCCTTATCGAAAAGCCGGAATCAAAAGTTTTCAGGCCAACCCTTTTTGATTTCCTTGCTTATCGTGCTCTCGATTTTTACAGGAATGATGAATCGGGCCTTACCCAGGCAGCAGGCCGTTTTGAGGTTAATAATATGGCGTATTTTTTTCCGGCAAAGCAATTCGCCACACTCAATCTTGAAGAGCCCGAATTGATCTCAAATGATTATTATGCGATTAAAGTATTGCAGGAATTACTATCATTCCATTTGAATGATCCTGTACCACAAGCGTTTATTGATGCCGACCTGATGCGCCTGGGTTTTATACACAACAACTCTATACTTGCCGCGAAAGACAGTCTTTATTTGTCAGCATTAACCAGCCTGGAAGAACAGTATATCAACTCACCATTTTCAGCAAATGTTACCTTCGAAATAGCCAAATACCATACCCGCCAAGGTGCAAAATTTAACCCACTGGTTTCCGACGAACACAGGTGGGAAAATAAGACAGCCGTTGAATACTGCGAAAAAGCAATTTCAACATATCCCAAATCAACGGGTGCTGAGAATTGTGAAATCCTGCTCTCATCTATCAAACAAAATAAAATCGACCTCAGCACAGAGGGACAAGCCCTTCCAAATGAGCCTTCCCTGGCACTATTGAAATGGAGAAATTTCAGTCGTGCACACCTGCGAATTATAAGCATAGATTTTAAGCGATACAATGAGATAACCTGGCAGCGAGGTTCGAAAGATGTGATTCAGGATTTGGTTAAGGAAAAGCCGGTTTTGGAATGGAATATTGAAATTCCTGATGAAGGCGATTATCAGTTGCATTCTTCTGAAATTAAAATTCCTGGATTGGATAAGGGCTTTTATATTTTACTGGCCTCCAATGATGAAAATTTCAAAGGTGACAACATGGTTATTGGCTGGTCGGAATTCTGGGTGTCAAAGATCAGCTATATCAGCCAGCGCAACGATAAATCAGGTTATGAGTTTTATGTACTGGACCGCCAAAAAGGAAGCCCGCTTACTGAAGTAAAGGTAAATGCTTATACCCGTGATTACAATTATCAGAACCGATCGTACGAAACCAACTTCTGGAAAAGTTTTACAACGGATAAAAATGGTTTTTTCGAGATTCCCAATCAAGGCTCAAAAGAAAAAGCCAAATCTGTTAGCCTTGAATTCATTAAGGATAATGACTTGCTGATAACAAGTAACAGGATATTTATTGGCAAGAATTCAGAGCGTGAAGCGATACCGGCAACCAGGACTTTCTTTTTTACGGATCGGGCTATTTACCGACCGGGGCAAACGATTTATTTCAAGGCTGTTATTCTTGAAAAAATCGGGGCAGACCACGAAATACTGTCCGGCTATTCTACGAAAATAGATTTTTACGATGTCAACTACCAGCTGGTTAGCAGTCAGGAAGTAAGCACCAATGAGTATGGCTCGGTAAGTGGTTCATTCATAATCCCGACGGGAGGACTCAATGGAAGGATGACCATTAAGAACGAATCGGGAAGCACAGGTTTTGCTGTTGAAGATTACAAACGCCCGACCTTTGAGGTGTTGTTCGATCCGGTAAAGGAAAGTTACAAGCTTGATGAAGAAATTACGATACATGGCCAGGCAAAAGGCTATGCAGGAAATGCCCTTGACGGAGCCAATGCAAAATACCGGGTAATAAGAAATGCGTACTTCCCTTATAGGTATTTTTATTATTTCTGGCCCTTCCCAACCTCACCTGAAATGGAAATCACCAGTGGCGAAATACTTACTGATGACGATGGCCATTTTACTGTTACTTTTAAGGCAATCCCCGATAACGATATCAGCAGGAAATTTAAGCCTGTGTTTCATTACACCATATATACCACAGTAACGGATATCAGTGGCGAATCTCAGATGGGAGAAGCAATGGTTTCGGTTGGCTACGAAGCACTTTTTCTTAATGCTAAAATTCCAGAACTTCTCGACCAAATGGATAAATCAGAGTTTCAGATTGAAGCTACCAACCTGAACGGGGAGAATCAACAGGTTGTTGTTGATTTGCAGATCAGCAAGCTAAAATCCCCCGATCAACTTCTTAAAGAAAGATTGTGGGCCAGGCCGGATGAGTTGCTTATCCCTTTGGAGGCCTTCGAAAAAGACTTTCCGAATCAGGTATACGATGATGAAAATGATCCGCAAAAGTGGGAAAGAGAGGCGGTGGTTCTTAATCAACAAGTCAACACTGAGATGGATTCAATCCTAACCGTAAATGGATTAGCTGATTGGGACCAGGGCAAATATTTGATCACCTTAAAAGCCACAGATGTTTATGGCAATAAGGTGAAAACCGAAAAATATTTCACGGTTTTCGATCCCTCAGCTAGCCGTCCACCACTGAACACCTACAATTGGTTTGTGCCTTTAAAAGATAAGGGAGAGCCGGGCGAGGAGGCAAACTTCCTGATCGGTACTTCAGCCCGAAATGTAAAAGCAATTTATGAAATCCAGCACCAGGGCAAGACAGTTCATCGCGAATGGATTAAACTTGACAGGGAACAAAAGCAAATTTCAATACCCATCAAAGAGGAATATCGTGGGAATTTTTCAATTCAGTTTGCATTTGTTAAAGACAACAGGATTTATAAAAACACTAATGTTATTAAGGTTCCTTATACAAATAAAAAACTTGACCTGGCATTCGAAAGCTTCAGGAGTGACCTGGAGCCGGGCAGTAAAGAAAAATGGACCATCACCATCAGTGATAAAAACGGAGATAAACTAGCTGCCGAAATGCTGGCATCGATGTATGATGCTTCATTGGATGCCTTCTCAAAACATGGATGGAACTTTGACCTGTTAACTTATTATAATTCCATCTATCCCTGGGCAGCGAGCAATAATTTTGATGTTTCAAGAGGCAAAACTTATTCGTTTGGTTCGAATAAATATAAGCCATATTATTTCCAGGAATATGACCAGCTCAACTGGTTTGGTTTCGGTCATTATGGTGGGATGTATATGAAAGGTGGGAGGGATGGGATTCGCTATGCAATGGAAGGCGCAGCAGAAATGGGCGCAGCCCAGTTGAACGTAGATGGAATAGCAATCAGCCCTGAAGGAGAGGCAACGGAAATAGTTGCTGATGAAGGCGGTTTGCAAGAACCAACGACAACACCAGAAGAACCGGTGAAGGAAAAAGAATTTCCAGAAGTCAAGGTAAGACGTGATTTCAAGGAGACAGCTTTCTTCTACCCTGACTTACAAACCAACGAAAATGGAGACATCGTTTTAAGTTTTACCCTGCCCGAATCCTTTACCCGTTGGAATTTCATGGGATTAGCCTATACCAGGGATTTGAAAACCGGCACCCTGGAAAAGGAATTCACAGCCAGCAAAAAACTCATGGTGATCCCCAACACTCCCAGATTTTTCAGGCAAGGCGACACTTTATTTTTTACAAGTAAAGTGGTGAACCTTTCTGATGAAAAACTGGAAGGCACTGCAAAGTTTGAGGCTTTTAACACCATTGATATGAAGCCGGTGAATGAAACACTTCAGTTGCAGAACACAACACAAGCCTTCTCCATCGAAAAGGGACAGAGCACCTCAGTGAGCTGGAAAATTGTGATCCCTGAAGAATTTAGTGTATTGACCTACCAGGTAAAAGCCACCGCAGGGAACTATACCGACGGGGAAGAAAAAACTGTTCCGGTATTGCCCAACAGGAAACTGGTAACAGAATCGCTTCCCATGCCCATCAATGGCGAAGAAACGAAAGCTTTTAGTTTTGAAAAATTGCTGAAATCGGAGAACAGCCCGAGCATAAAAAATTACCGCTTAACCCTTGAGTTTGCTTCAAACCCGGCATGGTATGCCGTTCAGGCTTTACCAGTAATTTCTGTGCCAAAATATAAAAACACGATTTCTATATTCGGCAGCTTTTTTGCAAATAGCATGGCTTTTCATTTGGCCAACAGCGATCCAAAAATCAAACGGGTATTTGAAACCTGGAAAGGCCAGAACCCGGAGAGTTTGCTTTCTAACCTGGAGAAAAATCAGGAGTTGAAAACCCTCCTGCTCGAACAAACACCCTGGGTTTTGCAGGCGCAAAATGAATCTGAACGTAAACAGCGTATCGGACTTTTGTTCGACCTCAACAACATGCAAAATCAGTTGGATGCTTCCATCAGACAGATGAAAAAACTGCAAACATCCAATGGTGGTTTTTCCTGGTTTGATGGTATGCCCGACAGCAGGTATATCACACAAAGAATTGTTGAGGGTTTTGGCAAACTAGATCATCTTGGTATTCTCGATGCCATTGATGATGACAGGGTTCGTAACATGATGTCTTCAGCTGTGCGTTACCTTGACAACCGCATTCTGGAAGACTATGAAAACCTGAAAAAACGCACCGATAATCTGGAAGAGGACCACATTTCAGCTACCCAGATACAATACCTTTATGCGCGGAGTTTCTATCAATACATCATGATCAATCCCCGTTGCGAGGTGGCATTTAATTATTATAAAGACCAGGCCACAAGGTACTGGCAAAAAGAAAATCTTTACCTCCAAGGAATGATAGCACTTGCTTTGAATCGTTACAAAGTTGAGAATACCCCCGGATTGATCATCAAATCTGTTAGAGAAAGATCTCTTAAAAATGAAGAGATGGGTATGTACTGGAGGCAGGAGGGTGGCTATTATTGGTACCAGGCTCCGGTTGAAACCCAGGCCATGATGATTGAAGCATTTGATGAAGTAGCCAATGACAGCCAGGCAGTTGAAAGAATGAAAATCTGGCTTTTGAAGCAAAAGCAAACGCAGGATTGGAAAACCAGCCGGGCTACCGTTGAAGCGGTTTATGCACTTCTTGGCCGTGGTACCAACCTGCTGCAAAGTGATGAATTGGTTAATATTGAAATGGGTGGCGAAGAAATTAGCAGAAAACAGATGGGCGATGTTGAGGCCGGAACCGGGTATTTCCAAACCAGTTGGCCGGGAGATGAAATCAATCCTGAAATGGGTAATGTAGATGTGACCAAATCAGACAAGGGTATTGCATGGGGTGCGGTTTACTGGCAGTATTACGAAGACCTTGATAAAATCACTTCGGCTAAAACACCGCTGTCACTAAAGAAACAGCTTTTTGTAGAACGCAACACACCTGAAGGACCGGTGATCGAACCTGTATATGATGGTGAAATATTGAAGGTTGGTGATAAAATTACTGTCCGGGTAGAGTTGCGTGTTGATCGCAATATGGAATATGTGCACATGCAGGACATGCGAGCTTCTGCTTTCAAACCGGTGAATGTAAATTCCGGCTACAGGTATCAGGGCGGACTGGGTTACTACGAAAGTACCCGTGACGCTTCTACCGACTTCTTTTTCGATTACCTGAGAAAAGGGACTTATGTATTTGAGTATCCACTTTTGGCTTCACAAAAAGGAGATTTCTCCAATGGCATTACTACCATCCAGTGCATGTATGCCCCGGAATTTAGCAGCCATTCGGAGGGAGTAAGGGTGAAGGTGAAGTAGAGGGTTTTGAATTTAGTTCTTCAATAATTTCTCAGTCGAAACACCTCGGTCAGTTACCATTTTTAATAAATAGACACCTTTTGGAACCTGATCGCCATAAGCGTTTGTACCATTCCAGTTGAGCTGTTTAGGTGATGCAGAGGGAACATTCAGCATTTCGATTAATTCCCCGGTCTGATTATAAATCCCCATGAAATATACTTTTCCCACTTCAGGAGCAAGGGTAAAATTGAATACATCCGTTGAAGGGTTTGGGTAAACAGAAAACAACGCTTTTTTCCCGGGCTCATGCTCCTGAATAATTGTTGTGAAATCATGAAACTCAAGCAGGTCGATCCAGCATCTGTTTTCATATTGAGGTCCCGGGTTAAGATAGCCCCTTGAAACGGACCATTTAAATTGGTGGAAGCCGCGTGGAATAAAAAACGTATCACTTGCCCAGTCGTTAATCCAGTAGTACGTTTTCATAAGTTTTTCATCCATTGTAAAGATCATGCCCTGTGTCAGGCTATCATATGAAACTTTAGTAGCCAGCGACATAAACACATCCGTCTCAAAATACAATTTTAAAGAAGTTGATGCAAACCGGTTGGTACTCAATAATGGAGCAACCAAAGAGTATTGTCCATCAAAAGCCTCTGTATCCGTTCTGGTCCAGTCCTGGTATCCAGACATGTCGAAAAATTCCATTACCTCTTCTTCTTCAAAATCAATTAACTCATAACGGTCAAGTACGAAAGTTAATGTGTTTTGGTTCTCGTTAACTGTTGCGTTTTCCTCTATGGTAAAACAACGATCGGCAGAAACCTGAACTTCAAAAGTTCCTGCGTAAAAACCCACAAGTTCAAATTCTCCATTTTCGTCTGTCCATAAAGTATCTACCGGGGTATTTAAAACCACAATGTGAGCGCCCTGGATAGGGTAACCTTCATCGTCAGCAACATATCCAGACAAATTAAATGAATCCGCCGGCTCAAGCAAAACTTCCAAATTGCTTGGCCCGGAAGAGTTAATATTTACATCCGAAAATTCCAGTGATTCATATCCAAAAGCACTAAAAGTTACCTGGTAATCGCCTGGATTCAGTAATCGGTAAAATCGGCCATACATGGAGTCGCTCTTGAAGTCATAGCGTCCGTTGGGGTTGTTATCAATTCCTTCGATGAAAACTTTAGCAATAATGGGGGTGTTGGTGACGGCATCTTTAACATGACCCGTTAAAATACTTTCATGAACCCTTCCTAGCAGGTAAAGCTGTGAGATCAGATTGGCTTCACAAACCGGAATAATATCTTCAGGGGGTGGAATGAAATCCTGGGCCAATTCCACCGTATACGAAATAATACCCTCCCGGCCATAGGCATAATCCATATTGCTTCCCGTTAACCTTGCTATGGAACCAATGCAAGCGGCAGAATAATTTCCGGCCGAAAGTTTGGGGGTTAATGTGGCCAGCATATTACCAAGTGTTTGGTATAATTGAAAATCAGGTGTGTTATAGCTTTGGGTATTGTGAGCCCAGGGATAGAAAACCCTTTCACCATAACTATGATACGATAGTTCAGTAACAAAATGATGTGAAAACATAAGATCTCTCAACGCCTGTATACAGGGTTCGGAAAAAGAAAAAGGTCCATTGTAGGTTTCTTTATATGTAGGAGTACTGTTCCAATCTCCGCCCCAATACGTTCCGTAATTCCGGTTGGGGTCCACACCATCCGGTTCAATCCAATCTGGTATAAAGGGATCAATTTGATGATTGCCGTTATTATCTCGTATGGTTTTTCTCCACCATATCTCCAGGGTATCAATTACAATTTTATACCCATCTGGATTCACCATGGGCACAACCCAGATCTGGCTGCTATTGACAGTTTCTGTAATCGACGGGTCCAGGTTGTAATTTTCGAGTATGTGCTTTGCAAAATTCATAACCACCTCCACGCTGATTGTTTCACGGGCATGGTGTGCAGCATCAAATAAAAGGGAGGGTTCGTCTTCTTCGATTTCAGGGTTGTCCGAAATCTTCAATGCCCAGATGTCGTGCTGATAGTTTTCGTAGGCAGCGTACCCCGCTTCAAAATAGGCCTTCCCGGTACTGTTTCCAATATCATACAGGGTGCAAATTTCAGGGTAGTCGATTACATAGTTTTGCAGAACGGCCAAAATTTCATCGTAGGATCGATATCCTTCAAGGCGCAATCCATCACTGAGGTTTTTAATGAGCTCTTGTTCTGTGGTGCGGATTTCAGGATTAAGTTTCAGTTTCTGCAAAACCTGAAATTGATCGCCATTTAACAGAACATCTAAAGTAGAACTATCTCTGACATTCACAATTTCAAGGCCTAAACTTTGAATTGTTGATAGCACTTCAGGATTATCATTGGAGATACTAGCAATAAATCGTTGCTGCGAAAACGATGATAAACAATACAGGAGCAACAGGCTAATTAAAACTACTTTTTTAACTTGCATTTTTTTGTGGTATGGGTGAGGCTATAAAGATAGGAAAAAGATTATAATTCCTTTTGTAGGGATTGACATTCATTTTCAAGACACCCAATGGCGCCGGCAGAAATAAAAAGCTTAAACCCAAGTATGGCTGACGTAATATGACAAAACATCAATTGCGATGCTTTCACTGCTTAACGCTTCACCGCAAACGCCTCCCCAAATTCCACCTTGCTATTATTTGAAAGCTTAAACGGAAAGTAATATATAGGAAGGTCTGAGACATCCAGGTGGCGGATATCTATGCAGATTGCATCAGTGGTGGTAGTTTCATCAAGTTGCACACTGGCTTCGCAGGCAATGGCATAGGCCCTTGCACCATATTCATTAAACTCTTCTTCAAAATATTCAAGAAGCATTTCAATAATTTTACCATTGGAGGGAACATGCTTGGGGTCTATTTCTACTTCGCGGTGGTGGGATCGGCCATCTGCATCCATCAAGGCTCCGAAGGGAAAGAGTTCACCTGTTTCCAAAAGCAAGTCCTCAGCATAGTTGCGGCAGTGATCGAGCAATTCATTTACTTCTTTGTTTTGCATGTTTCAATGTTTGGGGTAAAGATATGCTTTTCGTTTCAAAATGTGAAAACCACATCGGAAACAATTCAGGCTTTCCTTGCCACACAAAAATAAAATCACTCCTTTATCATATTTAAATAACTACTTTTGTCGCCAAATAAAAACATAATTAAAACGATATTAACATGAAGACATCAAATAAAACGTTCGTATTATTTATTGCTTTGGCTTTTGTAATTATTGCCTGCAACTCAACCACCACCGAAGCTTACCACCAGGAATCCACAGCAGCAGTTTCGCCCAAGGCAACAGGGATGCATAAAGCAATAGTTGAGGAGGTAATGCACACCAGCGTTTACACCTATTTATTGATGGGCGAAAATGGTGAAAAAACCTGGATAGCCATTCCAAAAAGAGATGTTAACCCTGGTGAAACCTATTATTATGAACAGGGCATTGGAATGCCTGATTTTAAAAGCAAGGAATTAGACAGAACATTTGATATGGTATATCTGGTTGAAGAGATCAGCGCAAGTCCGACTCAAATGAAAAGCCCCCCTGCCATGCAGCAGCAACAACAACCTGCTGGCAAGCAGGCTCCCGCTCGCGGAGTGATAGCTGAAATTTCCCATACTGCGGATGAAGTAAGCCTGGAACAAATTTTTGCCGATCCCGGTTCATATGAAAACAAAACAATAAAAGTGAGGGGAACGGTAGTAAAGGTAAATGAACAAATCATGGGTAAAAACTGGATCCACATCCAGGATGGTACAGAACACGATGGTAATTTTGACCTTACCATTACCACCGGTGCCCAGATTAAAATGGGTAGTGTTGTTGGCTTTGAAGGAACCATTATGCTGAACAAAGATTTTGGTTATGGCTATGTGTACGACATCATCATGGAAAATGCTACTGTAGACTCGAATATAAGCTTATAAAGCAGCTCTGCATTTAAGCAACCTCTTCCCATTTGGAAAAACCCCCACAGAGGAATTTAATCAAAAACCGGAAAGTTGATATTTAAAAACCTCCAGTATTTTCAAAACACTGGAGGTTTATGTTTTTAAGCCTCTCCCTCCCATTCGGAAAGGAACCTTTCAAGGAACTGTTCCATAAACCTGTGCCGCTCTTCAGCCATTTGTAAACCTGTAGGGGTATTCATTTTATCTTTAAGCAACAGCAACTTTTCGTAAAAATGATTGATGGTAGGTGACAGGCTAAGCTTGTATTCTTCTTTGCTCATCACTAACTGCGGCTTAACGTCAGGGTTGTAAAGTGGTCTGTTTTTAAACCCCCCAAAATTGAATGCCCGGGCAATGCCAATAGCACCAATGGCATCCAAACGATCCGCGTCCTGCACAACGCGCATTTCAAGGCTGCTAAAATCTACTTTCCCCAGGCTGTTTTTAAACGACATGTTTTTGATGATGTTGATCACATGTGGAATGGTTGAATTTTCAACCCTTTGGCCGGTAAGAAATTCCCTTGCAATACGTGGCCCTATCTCTTCATCACCATCATGAAATTTGGGATCTGCAATGTCATGCAAAAGAGCAGCTAATTCAACTACAAAAAGATCAACTTTTTCCTTTTCTGCAATTTTTTTGGAAAGTTTCCACACCCTGTAGATATGCCACCAATCGTGTCCGCCTTCAGCATTTGCCAGTTGAGCTTTAACAAATTTTTCGGTTTTTAGTAAGGTGTTTTGTTGGACAGATGAAAGTATCATTAGAAAAACGAATAGAGGGTTGATGAAACGAGGTAATTAAAAAGAGACTGTCTCAAAAGGTTCTGTGAGTCTCTGTGTTTTCTTCGGGGAACTTTGTGGTATAATTTAAAGTTGTTTCACAGAGGCCACAAAGAAGGCACAAAGATTCTTAAAGTTGAAAAACACAATTTTAACGTATAATCCACCTTTTGAGACAGTCTCGACTATAAATCTGTTAATCTATAATCCTTGTATAGGTAAACCGCTGAACCGGAGTCCAGGTTAAACCTTCGTCCCTTGATTGGAGGACCTCCATTACCATAGTATTTTCGTCGGTATTCAAAAATTTGAATCTTGCCAAACGCTCTTTGGGTTCGTCATTGAATTTTATCTGGGTGTTTTCAAAAACCAGCGTGTCAGCATTAAAGTTTCCGGTGAAAATTTCCGAGCGTGAATAAAAGGAATTGAAAGCAGTCATCACATAACTCTCCAGCTCAGAGTTGTATGACCAGTTTGCTATTTTCTCAATTGGAAAATAACTTATAAAAGAAATGTTTTCCTGTAAAAGGTTGTTGCTTTTCACGAACGCTATCTTCGATGAAGTAGAATCAGCTCTTTGAAGTGTTCCTGATCTGCCAAGGCTTTCGAAAATCACACTCCAATTTCCTTCCAGGAAAGATATTTTTTCCATTTCAGGACTTAAAGGAAAATTGAAAATTGCTGGGTCGGGATCGACATTAAATTCAATGTTCTCGATTTCGGTTACCCTGTGACGGATACTGAAAACACGTTCTGAATAAAATGGCAACAGCACATCGCCCACTTCTCTGAAATCATCATAAAAAGCCTCAGATTCCGTAAGCCTGCCAAAATCCGACCAAAGGGATATTGACATTACTTCGAGATGGGTTTCCTTGTCCAGGAACCAGGTTTCTTCTTTTCCGTCTTTGCGGGTCAGGATCAATTTATAACAATCCTTACCTTCGGCTTGCTCAATGCCTTCATAAGACACCTCAAATCCTTTTTCCTTATAGCCTAAGAAGGGTGTGCAAAACTCAGCTTTCATTTCAGTAACCAGGGCTTCTGCTTCATTCGATAAATGCGGAAAACCAAGTTCAAACCAGGGATCCTCAATCCAGTATGTTTCGCCGTCGCAGCCTTCAACAACAGGATACTGCCCCAGGTGGTGCTCCGAATAGTATTTTCCTCCCCGTGCTTTTATCGCTTTAAAAGGATACATCTCACTAAAACTGGTAAACTGCCCGGTGACTTTCATCGATTGGATGGCATTCCAGTTTTCGAGGCCACCATGTGCCTCAATGTGCTTGTTAATAATTTCGTTGGCAGTTTGGCCATAGCTTAACCCTGCAAACAAAATCAACGCAAACGCTACTGAAAATCTTAAATATAGTTTTTTCATAATTCATTTTATTTTGATAATTTGAAACAGGACATTTTCGATAAGTTTCGTACGAAAAGCATTCCATTAGCATAGGAGGGTGCCGTCCAGGATTTTCCTTCAAGAGCCTGAAAGGAACCAATTTCATGGTATTCGTCAGGTGTCGCTTCCACAATAATTATTTTTCCCTGGTCAGACATTACTACCAGTTTATCGCCAACAATAATCAGGCTGCCCTTGCCAAAACTACGCTTGCCCCATTTCATCTCACCGGTTTCAACCGAAACGCATTGTAATTTGGTCTTTGAAAAACCATAAAGATAACCATCACGATAGCATGAGGAGCTCCAGTTGTTTTGCATCGTTGTACTGGTAGATAACTCCTTTGGCTCATTGTCATTAACTTCTACGATAAAGCTTCCCGTGTTGCTCACCGAAGAAACAAAGAATTTGTTAGGGGCAATAAATACCGGCATGGCTGTTGGCCTGCGAAGGGGCATACGAAAAGCCCATAGTTCTTCGCCTTTAGAATTAAAGGAACTTAACATGCTGTCGTTGGCGAAAACAATATTAAGCTGGCCGTTTATTTCAGCAATTGTGGGTGAGTTATATGAAGTATTTCCAATACCCTTACTCCAGGCAATTTTGCCTGATTTTTTATGAAAGGCTGTAAATGCCCTTTCTTCTGATCCGCCGGTTTCCAGGATCACAACATCATCAATCACCATTGGCGAAGACGTAAATCCCCAGCGAGGTAGTTCCGAACCAAATTCTTCTGGTAAATCAATCGTCCATACGATTTTACCTGATTTGGTTTTCAATGCAATAAATTTCCCATAGCCAGTCAGGCAGAAAATCATATCGTTAGCAATTGCCGGGGTTGCGCGTGGGCCATGGCCCCATCCATCTACTTCATAAAACATCGAATCGAGTTTGGTTCTCCACAGTTCTTCAGCCGCCACGATATCAACTGCAGCAATATATTCGTAGCCATTATCCAACGAATCGCTGGATAAAATATAGGCAATATTACCATCAACAGCAACTTCAGGAAATCCGTTTCCAACTTCAATTGTCCACAGGCGCTCAGGCCCGTTTTCAGGTAACACATCCGGAAGTTCAGCGCCGGTAAATACGCCGTTTCGTTCAGCACCGCGAAATTGTTTCCAACCATCCTGCGCTTGCAGTTGAAGAAGCCCTAAAGTAAACAACAGCAGTAAGGTAACTTGGAGGTAATTAATAAAGGTTTTTTTAAAACCCAACCGTTGACTCACGGTTTTTTCATCTTTTGAAACAGTTTTTTTTGTGGTCATATTTTTGGTATTTTGTGGAAAAATCCCTGCGAATATAAATAAACTCTCGTGGAGGTGCAAGATGTGAATGATTTTGTTAGGAAAGAGTTGGGGGATACTTGGTGATTGAAATACTATTCTTTGGCTTGGAATAAGAATGCAACAACAAATAAAATACGTTTGATTCAAGTAACCCAAAAAGTAAAATTCATAAATTTAACTCAATGAATTAACATGAATTTGTGAAGTAAAGTTAATGGTTTTAGAGAATTTACCTCACCTCACTTCCATTCACAAAATCTTCAGGAGGTGAAACAAAACCTAAAGTTCCGTCAGGATTTTCGGCCATCAGTATCATTCCTTGCGACTCTGTACCCTTGAGTTTTTTTGGCTCCAGATTTACCAGTATACTTACTTTTTTCCCTACAACCTCTTCTGGCTTGAAGAATTCTGCAATACCTGAAATAACTGTTCTATGATCTATCCCCGTGTCGACTTTCAGTTTTAACAGCTTTTTGGTTTTAGCTACTTTTTCTGCTTCCAGGATGGTTCCCACCCTGATATCAAGTTTAGCGAAATCATCAAATTCAACATTTTCCTTTATGGGATTGGCTTCAAATTCATTGGCTTCGTTTTCTTTTTTTGTATCGAGTAGTTTTTGAACCTGTGCCTCAACAGTAGCATCTTCAATCTTCTCGAAAAGAAATTCCGGCTTATTAATCGAATCACCAGCTTTGAGTAAGCCTGCCTGTCCAGCATCTTCCCAACTCAAGCCTTCAAGATTCAACATCTCAGCCAGCTTATGCGCTGTAAATGGAAGAAATGGCTCTGCCAGGATGGAAAGGTTTGCACAAATCTGTAATGAAACATTTAATATGGTTTTCACCCTATTAGGATCTGTTTTAAAAATCTTCCATGGTTCATTATCTGTCAGGTACTTGTTACCTAGGCGGGCCAGGTTCATCATTTCGCTGAGTGACTCACGGAAGCGGAAGTTGTCGAGGCTTTTGCTTACCCGTGCCGGGTAAAGTGCAATTTCTTTATAAGCCTTTTTGTCTTCTTCGGAAAGGCCGGTAACTTCAGGAACTTTTCCATCAAAATATTTCTGCGTCAATACCAGTGTACGGTTTACAAAATTGCCAAAAATTGCCAGTAATTCATTGTTGTTTTTTGCCTGGAAGTCTTTCCAGGTAAAATCATTGTCCTTCGTTTCGGGGGCATTGGAAGTGAGCACATACCTCAGCACATCTTGTTTTCCGGGGAACTCCTCAAGGTACTCGTGGAGCCATACGGCCCAATTTCGAGAAGTAGAGATTTTGTCATTCTCCAGGTTGAGAAATTCAAAAGCAGGAACATTTTCTGGAACAATGTAGCTTCCTTCGGCCTTAAGCATAGCCGGAAATATAATGCAATGAAAAACAATATTGTCCTTGCCAATAAAGTGAAGAAGCCTTGTTTCGGGGTCTTTCCACCAGGTTTTCCAATCGGTGTTTTTCTCTTCAGCCCATTCGCGGGTAGCCGAGATATATCCGATGGGAGCGTCAAACCAAACATAAAGTACTTTACCTTCAGCATCAGGCAAGGGGACCTCAACACCCCAGTCCAGGTCGCGCGTAACGGCACGTGGTTGCAAGCCATGATCAACCCATGATTTCACCTGTCCGTAAACATTGGGTTTCCAGTCGTCTTTATGCCCTTCAATGATCCATTCCTTCAGCCAGCCTTCGTATTTTTCGAGTGGTAAATACCAGTGTTTGGTTTCTTTCAAAACCGGAACGTTTCCGCTGAGGGCTGATTTTGGATTGATCAGGTCGGTGGCATTGAGTGAGGTTCCACAATTTTCGCACTGATCACCGTAAGCACGTTCAAAACTACAATGAGGACAAATACCTGTAATGTATCGATCGGCAAGATATTGATCGGCCTCCACATCGTAATATTGTTCTGTTGTCTTCTCGATAAAATCACCCTGATCGTAAAGCTTTTTGAAAAACCCGGCAGCCGTTTCGTGATGAATTTGATTGGAAGTCCTTGAGTAAACATCAAACGAAATCCCAAAATCTGCAAAGGATTTTTTTATGATCGCATGGTATTTATCCACAATGTCCTGTGGCGATACATCCAGTTGTCGGGCTTTGATGGTGATGGGAACACCGTGCTCATCCGACCCACCAATAAAAACCACTTCTTCACCTTTCGAACGCAGATACCTTACATAAATATCAGCAGGAACATAAACCCCGGCCAGGTGACCGATATGAAGAGGCCCATTTGCATAAGGAAGAGCCGATGTTACTGTTGTGCGTTTATATTGAGGGGGTGTCTTATCTGTTGCTATCATCTGTTTATAGTTTGTTTTAAATTGTCAGATGGAATCGCACAATTAAAATAATCATTTCAGTGGGTGTTTAATGATTATTTTAAAAATGCTTATTTCATTTAAAAAAGTTAGCTTTTGCAAATTTTCGGCAAAGATAGGGAAATGGGGAATTAGAGAATGTGTTGAATTAAAAATGATAAAAGAACATTTAGTTTAAAACTTTAGGAAATAACTACAGTTTCATAAAAAGTTTAAAAAACATCGAAACTCTCTCATTTACACATATCTTTGTTAAACAATTAATTTATGGCTGAAAACTCAAATGGATTCCACATCAAATAAAATCCTTAACCCTGAGCTATGGCTCGATAAGTACGGCGACGACCTGTTTGCCTGGGCCTACCATCGTACAGGAAAAAGGGCTTTGGCTGAGGATTTGGTGCAGGAAACATTTCTTTCGGCATTGAAGTCGATGGGGAACTTCAGGGGAGACAGCAATGAAAAAACATGGCTGTTCTCGATTTTAAGAAATAAGATCATCGACCATTTTCGTAAGGCATATGTAAAATATGAACTGGAAGAAAGCCGCCTGGGAAATGGTCATTCCAGCGAATCTTCAACTACTAAATACTTCGATAATATGGGTTCCTGGAATAAGAACCAGAAGCCCCAAAACTGGCATGAAGAAGAAGGTCATTTGCTCGACGACAGCGAGTTTCAGAGCGTGCTGAAAATGTGTTTAAGCTATTTGCCGGAAAAATGGAATGCCCTGGTATTGTTAAAATTCATGGAGGAAAAACGAACTGCAGATATTTGTAAGGAATTAAATGTTACTTCGTCCAATTTGTGGGTCATTATGCACAGGGCCAAACTACAGCTCAGGCGATGCATCGAGGAGAATTTTATAGATGAAAGAGGATAGAAGAAAGAAAGAGTAAAACTAACGTTCGGATTTAGAAAACAAAAAACGCAGAACACTAAACACAGAACTCAAAACATAAATTATTGAATGAAACACTTAATGCAAAAAATGATGTTGTCGTGTG